>Ga0190346_1000165_pt1 | contig 18566 bp, 38 predicted proteins | sample 48721345_MG_FD_161680 | JGI IMG/M metagenome (GOLD analysis project Ga0190346, IMG submission 161680) | Hydrothermal vent microbial mat bacterial communities from Southern Trench, Guaymas Basin, Mexico - 4872-13-4-5_MG | ecosystem: Environmental > Aquatic > Marine > Hydrothermal vents >... | reverse complement strand
CTGGCAAGGGAAACCTATCCTTTTCAATCTTTGAATAAAGCATTCGCTTCAGGTTCAACGTTTCATCACCACCAAAAAGATACTCCGTAATATCCCTAATCTTCTCCCGCAACAAGTCAATATTCTTTGTTATGGATTGGTTAATAACACCACGCTGAACCTTTAGCATCTCGTAATGTAACCCTGACTGGTAGGCAACCAGAGCCGTATATTCTGGTACGCCATGTAACATTATATACTTCGTAACAGCCTCATTAACATCCATATTCTCGCCAATAAATATTGCCTCCTCCTCCTCGCTAAACTTACCCTTGCTATTCGTTTTAAAACCTACAAGGATGGCAACAGAACGTTTTCGCTCCCACAGGTCAACGTACATGGTCCGCATAGGCGATTCCATATCATAGGTTATCACTATGTATTTAAATAATTTTTCCTTATCTATCCCAAAGTCCTTGTTGAACTCTGCATACATTGAAAGTTTTTCAACAAGTTTCTCATCATTAGGATTATAGAGCATTTTACTGCTATAGGGGAGATTACTTTTCATAGCCTAATGGATTTATCATACGCAAATATAATAAAAATTTTTTATTTTTTCTCATAATAGTTTGATTATTAATATATTTTTTATATATTTGTTCATGTTAATCATTTATACAACTAATCATGTCAATCAAAGAACTGGTTAATCTGATAAAGCAACTCGATGAAAATAAGGCATGTAAGCTGCTTTCAGAGAAGTTCGCCGAACTGTGGGAGTGCGGTTACAGGCGAAGACTTCTTATTGAGATGAAACTAAAAGGATTTAAGAAAAAGAACGACAGGCGTATCGCCGGAGAGCTACAGGAAATATCAGAGAAACTTGCCCGTAAGGGATACTACGGAAAATACTTAGAAGAAAAAACTTGGGAGGAGTTTCTAAAAAACGATAGAATATGATTTCACAGGAAAAACTTGACAAAATCATGGCTTACCTTGGAGCACATGGTTTTGATGCCACCATATTACACTTTAACTTCTCATCAGAAACGCTGAAAAGATATATTCGACTGGCAAGAAATAAACATCCTCGCCGTGCAAAAATTCTCCTGTTTGACATAGAAACATCACCAATGGAACTCTACTCGTTTTCCCTTTTTAAACCCGCATTTAGCACAGTAAAAATAATCAGGGACTGGCATATCATCTCGTGGGCTGCCAAGTGGCTATTCGAACCTGATATTTACAGCGATATAATAACACCAAAAGAAATTATCAATCAGGATGACAAACGTGTCTGTAAATCATTATGGAAACTAATTGATGAGGCAGATATTGTCATTGCTCACAACGGAGATAACTTCGACCTCAAAAAAATTAACACAAGATTTCTACTACACAAAATGCCCCCCCCATCATCATACTACTCCATTGACACGCTTAAAGTGGCAAATAAACATTTCGCATTCTCATCCAATAAGCTTGACTACATCGCACAGCTAACCATGAATAAGGAAAAGATTAAAACCGATTTCGACCTATGGAAGCGATGTTTACAAGGGGAGCAGGAAGCCCTTAACTACATGCTGGAATACAACAAAATGGACATACTACTACTCGAAGAGGTTTATCTACTTCTCAGACCATGGATTAAAAGCCATCCAAACGTAGCAGTGATGAACGAAGCAAAGGACACATGTTGCCCATACTGTGGTTCAGAGAACTACACTTTCGTTGGCGACTACTTCACACCGGTTGGTCAATACTCGTCAATCAGGTGCAATGAGTGCGGTGGCATTTCCAGATTCGGGTCCAATCTCATTGGATTACACACCAGACGAAAACTTCTACGACCAGTTGCCAGATAAACTGTTGTAAAAAGTGCAACAGTTCGTTACACAAAAACATTCAACTGTTTGATTTTTAAGATATTATATTTTTTGGCACGCTTATTGAATAATATATTATTATATTATATATTATATATTATATATTATTGTTGTATATGTTATTGTATATACTAATGGTCTATTGTTCTTAGTAATATAACTGGATAGTTCTAATGGTTGATATGTGTATATGTATATATTAATGGTTTATTGTTTTTAGTAATGTTATTGAATAATTCTAATGGTTGATATATGTATATACCAATGGTCTATTATTCTTAGTAATATAACTGGATAACTCTAATGGTTCAACAAATCAAATGAAATGTTATGTATTATGTTATAATACTAATGGTCTAATCATATTTACAAAATGTATTGTATATGCTAATGTTTTATCAAGTAAAAATAAAAATGAAATGTTTTTGAATAATGTTTATTACTAATATCTTATTCTTACTTACTATAGATACTTACTATAATAATATTACTTATAGGCGAACGTTTTGATTTTTTTTAAAAACGGGTTTCTTTATAATCGTAAAATTTTTTATGTATTTTTCGAGCGGGGGAAATTACAACATTATGCCTTATTTTTAATTTTAAGGGGGTAATTTTTAATGTTCTATGGTGGAGTGGTATAATTTATCCACCATAAAATTTAAAGCCAAAAAAATAGCCTTAAAATGCGTTCTTATTATTTACAACTTTTATATTACTACCAGCGTCCAAATTTTGTATTAACATTTTTTAACAGATTTTTTTTTCTAATTGCTTGCACATGTCAATTCTTTTGCTTATATTTGTGTTGTCAGAATTGGGGGATGAAAACTTAACCATAAAATAATATAGTCTATGAAGTTACAACAAGCATTAGCCCTTTGCAAAAGGGTAACACGTGGAACACACGTAATTCCGATTTTGGAATACGTCCTGTACAAGGATGGCTATCTGCATGCCACCAATCTTGAGCAGTTTATAAAGGTTAAGGTGGATGATGTTAGTACAGATGAGTTCTGTGTACAACCGAAATGGTTGGATATTCTTAATGAGATTCCTGAATACTTAGTCGTCAGGAAGGATAATAACCTTGTAATAGAAACGGCTAATGGTAATTACAAAGTACCTATATCACCTGATGGTGCAAGCGTATCTGAATACCCTAAGTTTCCTGATGTGGATGGAATAGAGATTCCTTTTTCATCTGACCTGATTAGCACAATTACGGAGGCATCTTTGTTTGTTTCAAATGACAGCACCTTTAATCAACTGTTTAACAATGTAATAATTAACGTTGATGACGATGTATTGGATGTTATAGCAACTGATTCTCATGTCCTCTATAGGGCTTCATATCCGTATGAAGGAAATCCTTTCCTTGCAAAGATGTCAAAGATTTTTATTGATATTCTTTCTAAAATAAAACAGAATGGTAAGCTCATTGCAGGGGATGTACTAACATTTTTATTTGGTGATATTCAAATATCTGAAAGACAAATGGAGGGTGAACTACCGAATATTTCTGGGGTGTTCAATAATGAAGTTGTTGAGTCTGTAAATGTTAACCCACAAGAGATGTATAAATGTTTATTGCCTTTACGTAATTATGTGAGCGATTCAAAATTATTGGTTATTCGTTCAGATAATGATAAGATACATCTTGTGGCAGAGAACATAGATTATAATGCCAAGGCTGATGTGTTTGTAAATGTGAAGGCAACCGAGTTTAATGTTGGGGTTAATATTGATTATATCACAAACATTATGAAAATCTTTAATGATGTTGAGTATGTTCAAATGGATTATAGCGGAAGCGATAAGCCGTTGCTAATTAGTAATGATAATCGTAATGTGTTGGTAATGCCAATCAAAGTAGGATAGAGAAATGAATATAAATTTAAATACACATGAGATTGCTCGAATTAGAGATTCAGTTTGGAGCAATGTTGAGTTGAAAACAGGAATAAAGGGTCTCACATTAGTTTTGAACCCCGATTGCGATATAGTATTGGTAGTTATTGTGATGGTAACGGATGATAATTTAACTATTGACAAGGAAGAAAGAGAAATTGTTGCCTATGTTGCTTTGGAAAAAGTGGTGGTGAAATTTAAGCATGATGGCTATTTTGTTAATAACGAGGATGAATTAAAGCAGGCTGTTAAAAACAAAATCATTTTTAAGAATGGCAAAAGATTTTATGGCGAAAAGGGAGAGGTTAGCACAGATACTAACTGCACTTGCCAATGAAACCGGACTAAAGGTAGAGGGGGGAAAGTTTTTTGATGAGGAAGGGGAGCAGTATGTTATAGGGAAGCACGGTTTTATTAGAGCTGAGCAGTATGCACTAGACCTTCAGGTGAAGAAGCTTTCTGAAGAACTATCAGACCTTACCATTATGTATAATGACCTGAAGAAACGTTATGCCCTTGTCGTTTTGCATGAGCGTGTGCTTGACAAGAAGTCAATAGCCAAGGTGGCTAAAATAATAATGTCAAGGGTGAACGATACGGAGAAAATAAAACAAATTAAAAAATATCTTAACATTTAGCCAATGTCTTTTATTGTTGAATACGAGAACATTTACTCAATAAAATTGGATGAAGATTCTTTGTTAACACTTATATCGGTGTTAAACAAGGTTTACGAAAATGAAAGAAAACCCGGCTTTCTAAAACGCACTCATCTTACACAGGATGAATTGAATTTGATTGAATACATGCTGACAAGTCTTGTTGACAATGGCGAAGAAGGTGAGCAGACCTGAGAGGTTTAAGATTGTTACGTCAATTTGGGATATTGTAGAGATTAATCCATATTTCAAGAATTACTACATACCAAAGGTTGAAACGTTGATAGTTAATACTGGGAGGGATTTTTACGAATATACAATTGACGAAATAGGAGATTATTTTGATGTTTACGAAATGATTAAGAAATCACGTTTATTAATAACCCTAAACTAAATTAGCAATGAAACTAGAAGGAACATTTATTAAGATTTTTAACAAGAAAACTGGAACGAGTAAAAATGGCGATTGGAAACTAGTTGAGTTTGCCGTGTCGTCTAAGGATAATCGTGTGTTCGCCTTTTCTGTATTTGGCGAAATAGGAGATGAGGTCGAGAAGGCTAATAACGGCGATGAGGTTGAGGTTGATTTTAAGATTGAGTGTCGTGAGTGGGATGGGAAATATTTTACCAAGTTAGCACCAACCTCATTTGTAATTACCAAGCCAGTTCAAGAACAACAAAAAAATAATACGGATGTTAATGAACTCCCATTCTAATGAGCAATTTGGCGTGAGGGAGTCTATTAAAATAGATTCCTTTCCGAAGAGGGTGTTGTCCTACAATGTCATTGTTGAGGTTGACCCTGAACCTTACACCAAACTCGGGAAGTCAAACCTTTTACTTGGTGATATTGAGGACATAACAACTGAGAAGAAGCGTTTTAACCCGGCAGCGCATGCCGTTCGGCATGGTGTGGTTAGATTGGTGTGTGAGAAAAAACGTATGCCGGTGGGGAAAAAGAAGGATGGCTATGTTGATATTGAGTTACAAGAAGGGGACTTAGTTTGGTTTTCATACTATGAGGGGATAAATGCTCCATTACTTGAGTATAAAGAAAAATATTTTTATATTCTACCTTATATTTCTTTGTATGTACGTAAGCGTGGCAATGAAATATATCCGCTTAATGGTAGCATACTATGCACACCAAAGCAGATTGAAGAGGTGAATGGAATAATCCTTGGTAATGCCATGCCTTTAAATAAGGCTGAGGTTAGCTTTGTAGGGCAGATGCCAAGTAATGTATCAGAGAGTGATGTGCCACCTGTAGGGTCAGATGTTTACTCAACTGCACCTGTGATAATGTTAGAGGATGATAACCATTTGCTGCTAAATGGTAATCCTTACCGGGTCTTAAACATTGAACAAATTTCAGCCTATGACAACAAGCAAGTATGACTATCACCTAAAGTATCTTGAACGGTTACTGGATGCATACATAAAGTTAGTGCCCTATGACACGTTCAGGATAGAGGTTGAGAAGGAGGAGAACGATAACCTTTGGTATGTTCGCATAGAGTTTTTAAAGAAGGTGAAAGCCTTAACCTCAGAAAACATGGAGGTTGATGCGTATAACAGGTCAGAGAAGCGTTTCATGATTACCGAGATACGTAAGGCAATACAAATGTTTAAACAGAAATTTAATTACGAATTTAAAAATAGGCATAACAATGGAACGGTATAGTAAACTATCATGGTTTGATTTTGCCATTAGGGCAAGAGGTTACCAATTCGAGAGAAATGGTAGGATAATTCCTAAGTACATCTTGTACGAAAAGATTAAAAACAGGGATGACATTGAGGCTATCCTGGAGGGGAAGTCTAACGAGTATAAGAGGGTGAATTCCGATGGTTGGCGGGATGGTATGTGCTACTTTTATTGGAGGTTAAATTCTGTTACGGGACAGCCATACAAGGAATATACAACCATGCCAATAGAATGGTAGGTATTAGATGTTAATGTTTAATATAAATTTTTACAGAAATGAAAGAGAAAAAATTATCAACATTTGAAAAATGTAAAGTAATAAGAAATACACTATTAATAACAATGGGCGAATTAATGGTGTATGATAGTTGGAGTGATAAAACTAAAATAAAGAGTATAAATGATATTCAGAATGATTTAAAGGTGTGGTTAGAAAGTGTTGGTGCTACTGGAATAGACCCAAATAAAATGACGAAGAAAGAATTAAAAGAAATTGGTTTTGGATTGTGGCATAAAGAGAGTAATCTTTGGTTAATACCTATATGGTTATATCCGTTTTTAGTTAATGATATTAAAACAGTTTCTATAGGAGGGAATGAATATACATCTAAGGACCAACTTGATACGGATAATAGATTTGGTTGTTTAGCCTATGGTATAATTCCTGAAAAAGAAGAATAATGTATGAATTCGTTGCTGAACAGGGCAGACCAAGAACGGCTAAACGATTTGTTCGCTCCGAAAGTTGCTTTTGGAAAATCGTTAATATACATAGGAATACATGAGTTAAAATGTACAAAGGTGGAATGGAGGGCAACACGTAACGGGTCCAAAATGCTTTACTTTGAGTTGTGGAAAAAACCCGAATATACGTACTACAGCAGGAAGGAGAAAGTGCCGTTTGCTAAGATGAAGTTTTTTCATATTCCTTCTATTAGCGATTCTGTTCCGTTTAGTCCCAATGATTGGTTTCGTTACACGTTCACATCTAACATCAGCAATGAATTTCTTACCATGCTACATGCTAAACTTCTTCAGAAACCTGTATTTAAAGCAATAATAGGGCAAGAGGAAAAACCTGTAACAATACAGGGTCTAACTGGTGAGTACACAAAACTTTATTGGAATAATTTCATACATAGTGTATATAGGATAGATGAAGAGGTTAGCATGACAAACGACTTATACTTTGAATTGTATAAGCCGTACTACGAGAAAACGTATGATGAAGAACTTTTAGAAAAGGAGGAAGACGAATGTCCTTTCTAGTTGAATTAACAAACAAACTACTCCTTGCCGGAATAATCTCAGAACCACCCTTAGAGGAGAGCGTTCCTAAATACTTGGAGGCGTTAAAGGTTAAGTATGATGAGTATTGTGAGACGTATAACCCTAAGTGGGTGGAGAGTTGTATGCGGTTAGCGGTTGACGTTTACATCCTAACCATGAGCAAGGATGCATTTATTAAATGTTTAAACGATATAATAAGTTATGGTGTTCCGAATAGCAAGGCTACTAAAGGCTGATAACTGCCCTGTATTTATAGAGAATGAGGCTAAGCTGTCAGAGAAACAGTCGTTTTTTGAGACACAGCTGTTTGGTGCTGACTCGTGTGGTGTAATTACGGAGCAGTATAGACCTTTAAAATCAGGGAAGCCGTCAAAATATACCAAGACAATTTTAACAGCCGTTGATGCGGTAAGGGAGTTAATTGAAAAGCACGTGTCTGATTATCTTAAACAGACAACGATAACTCTAGATGGTCAAGAAATGACGTTAAATTTTTTTCCTGCCGTTATTCAGAAGGGGGATGTTAAGTTTGTGGCTGGAGTTAACTTTGAACTGGTGTCTAAATTACACAGGCACGTGGTAACAAGGTGGGATGACTTTTATGTTCACCTTGATAGTGCTTTCTTTATGGCTCTTTACTTCCTTAACAATAATGACATTGTTAGCGGGAGTTTAAAGGGGAATGTTCATTACGTTCACTGGCTTGTCGATACGGCTGGGGCTAACCTTATGCTTGATGTTGCACCTAACGAGGTGCGGTTATACGAGGGTAGGGAAACGTTTAGGCGTGTCAAGGAGATTATGGACCATAGGGGGGAGAAGATTCCTAACCTATTCTCCTGTGTGGAATGTAGTTTAAATTGTGATGAACGAATGAATATATACCGGGAGTAACCATGAAAAATAATAGGGCAGACAATCGGCAATACTATTACGATGGGTTAGACCCAATTAAGCAGCGTGGAAGAGATTTAGATGATGATAATATATGGTTTTTCTGGACATTAGAAAAACTGTATGAGTATTTTGAGGAAAAAGAGAAACAGTATAGCAGTAAACAGGATGATGATTTAGAAATAACTGAAGAACTATGAGAATCTATTTTGATGATTACGAGCATGCCTACATTGCGGAGTATATTAACAGGCATAACAAGGAGAAGGGAAGTATAACCATTCCTTTTGATTACAATGTTAACTTGGTGTTAACGATGTCTAACGGTAAGGTTAGTAGAGCGGTGTTAACGCATAACGATTATGTGATTTGTGATATGGATAATATTGAACTTGATTACGAACAGATTGACGAGTTAATTAAAGAGCAATGAAATACGAGGTAAAGGATGTCATAAAAGCGACAGGGCAAAGTCTTTTCGAGTTACGTAGTGCATCAAGAAAAAGGGAACTGGTTTACGCACGATTCTATATTTGGGATAAGATGGAGCAATCAGGTTATCACGAGAAAGAGATTGGTCGAATATTCAATAGGGGAAGGAGTAACGTGATACTGGGAATAAAAAAATATAGAACGTTACTTTTGATAAGCGACCCCTTTACCTTAACTGTAAAAAATGAGTACGATGCAAAGTTGCAGCAGATGACGTATGCAAGGCAAAAGGTTAAGTATATACAGTGGGGCAGAAATATTATTGACAGTGCTACACTATTAAAAAGTAAGAAAAAACCTAATAGTGAAGCAAGGTTAAATATTGTTAAACATTGTTAAATTATTTGTGGATGCCAACAAAATGTCGTATATTTGTGTAGCAAAAATAAAATTCTAATAATTAAATGTGATGGATTATGAGTAAAATAATTAAGAATATAAAGGTCCCTACTGGTAATATATGTGTGATACAAGGGGATAAAGGTTTGCTTGAAATTCTTTCAATAGGAGATTACGGTAAAGATGTAAATATTAAAGCTGATTTTCTTGGAATAACCAGGGAATTGAATGGGGTGCCTAATGGAGAAATAATGCCTTTAACTGAAAAATGGGTAATAACTATAAGTACGCAGTATGGCTGTTCTATGGGGTGTAAATTTTGTGATGTTCCAAAGGTTGGCAAAGGTGTTAATGTAACCTTTAATGATTTAGTTAATCAAGTTGTAAGTGGATTAAAATTACATCCTGAAATTACAGTAACCAAAAGATTAAATATTCATTATGCACGGATGGGGGAACCTACATTTAATTGGGATGTTATTAAGCATGCTAAATTATTGCATGAAATTGTTAAACCATATATAGGGAATAGTTTGATACATCCTGTTGTTAGCACTATGCTTCCAAAAAATAATAAGCGATTAATGAAGTTTTTGAATGAATGGTGTGATGTAAAAAATGAAACGTATAGGGGCGATGCCGGATTACAGTTTTCTATAAATAGTACAGATGATGCACAAAGAGATGATATGTTTAATGGTAGTAGTTTACCTTTAGAAAAAATATCAGAAATTGGTAAACTTTTGCCAAACCCAAAAGGAAGAAAATATACGTTAAATATTGCATTGGCTGATGGTTATAAGGTGGATGCAAAGAAATTAGTGTCATTATTTAGCCCTAAAAAATTCATTGTGAAAATTACACCAATGCATAAGACGAAAAGTTGTAATGAGAATGGAATAATAACAACATGTGGATATGAAGCCTTTACTCCTTATAAAAAAGTTGAAGAAGATTTAAAGAACGTTGGTTTTGATGTTATAGTTTTTGTTCCAAGTTATGATGAAGATTTAGGATTGATAACTTGTGGGAATGCTATTCTATCAGGAAATATGCCTAAAATAAATTTTAAACGTATAGTTTAGAATTAATGTTTACACATAAATTATTTGTTATAAACAAAATTCTAATAACCATGTTGAAGCAACTTAATGACATATTAAATGATGCAGCGGAGGGACGTCTCGATTTGTTCGAGGCGTTACTTTCCGTATGGATGTTAATTTTATCCTACATAATTTATGGATTGCATGATAGGAAGTTATTCCCATATGTATCATTCGGAATAACGTTTTTTATAGTGTGGAAATTAAAATGTTAAAAGTAGAGTTATGAAGAATGAAGTTAAACAGCTAGCGGGGTGGATTAAAAAGGAGTACCCTGAACTAATGTTCTACGCAATGGACGATGAGACAATGTATATTCCCGTTAAGCATAATGATTTTGGGGGTTTATACATTGTGTTTGGTAAATTACAGGATGAGCATAACCAATTAATCTATCAGGGAAATATGGTGTGCGATGTGGAAACATTTGGTGAGGCTCGTGTGCTTGTCAGTCAGTATCTGAAATCAATTAATAGTAACGAATAGGAGTATGGATTTTAAAACATATCAGAAAAAAGCAAACAAGACGGCGATTTATCCGAAAGAGTTAAAACTAATTTATCCAACCCTTGGTTTGACAGGGGAAGCCGGGGAGGTGTCTGAGAAAATTAAGAAACTATTTAGGGATAATGATGGTGTGTTAACGGATGAAATAGTTGAAAATATAAAGAAGGAACTGGGTGATGTGTTGTGGTATATAAGTGCATTAAGTACTGATTTAGGAATTTCTTTGGACGATGTGGCAGAAACAAACATTAGGAAACTAAAGAGACGTGAGGAAAATAATACGATAAATGGTGATGGTGATAATCGTTAAAAACAGTAACAATGAAAATAAATGAAAAATTATTAGTTAGTCTTTTCGAGGTTATTGAAAGTGTTAGTGCGCTAAAAGTGGAGAACGTTGCTTTAAGAAAGCAGAATGAACGGTTATTAAAGATTATTGAGAATTGGGAAACAAGGAAGTTGCAAAGCGATGAGCAAAAGAAAAGACTGTGTAATTGTGATAATGACAGTAATGTAGGTGAAGAACCATCAGAAGTATAAATTAGTAAAATGGTTTTAGTTTATGACATTACGAGAACTTGCCATACAGAATATTGCTGAATACGATTGGGATATGTTAGCGTTGCATAGCGTTCAGTATCCGTTGTTAAAATACTTTGTCGTAATAGATAAATCAGGAAGCGTATGGCATTTCCATAAGCCTTACGATGATGGTGCTTCCCTTCCTGAAGGCAGATTCAGAGTGCCAGTGCATGTACCACAGGAAAACGAAAACGTTAAGAAAACTGTTTATGCTACGACCTACTATCTGAAAGGTAAAGCTAACGATATGGTAAATAATTTACCGTATGGATATTTTGAAGATGAAAAGTAGTTATGAAAGTACAAATTAAATTATCATCAGAAGAGTTGGAAATGGTGAAGAGTGTTATACGGAAACGAGATACCAAGGAGTTTTTTTTAAAGGTAGGCAATAATAGGACAACTCTACGGTTACTCATTAGCATTAAAGAGGGACAGTATTTTTACAGGGCATATATACATCCGATAGGGAGCGTCGAACTTCCACAGGTGGAAGATTTGATAAAGGATTATAATTCTAAAAACTAAATGTTTTGTTTATAAAAAGAATGATGCTATAAAATGCAAGAGGACGGAATAAGCGTATTATCATTATTTGATGGTATTAGTTGTGGGCAATTAGCATTGCAAAGGTTAGGGGTAAAAGTTAAAAACTATTTCGCATCTGAAATAGATGAATATGCCATAAAGGTTACTCAGTATAATTTCCCAAATACTATTCAAATCGGAAATGTAAATGATGTAAAAGCAAATAACCTTCCTAAGATTGATTTACTCATTGGCGGTTCACCCTGTCAAGGTTTTTCATTTGTTGGAAAACAATTGGGCTTTGATGATTCACGTAGTAAATTATTTTTTGAGTACGTTAGGTTGTTGAAAGAATGTAAACCGAAATATTTCTTAATGGAGAATGTAAGAATGAAAAAAGAGCATGAAAATATTATTAGCCAGTATTTAGGAAGGAAACCGATAGTAATTAATTCAGCATTATTATCGGCACAAAATAGAGTGCGTTTGTACTGGACGAATATTGCCAATGAGAAGTATGGTCTTTTTGGTGAAAACAAATGTGTAATTAAACAACCAAATGATAAAGGAATATTACTTAATGATATATTGGAACATGATGTATCTCGTGAATATTATATTAACAATGCAAAAAATTTAACATTCATTCAAGATGAAAAACGAATGAAAAAAAAATATGTTCAGATTGGCGGGAAGAAAGCATTAACGCAAACCACAAGACAATATAAAAATTGGAATGGTACATATATTAGAGAAGGTAACAATAAGATTAGACGGTTAACGCCGGTAGAATGCGAGAGGTTACAAACAATACCTGATAACTATACTGCATGTGTGTCTGATTCACAACGCTATAGATTGTTAGGGAACGCATGGACAGTAGATGTAATTGCATATATTATTTCTCATGCTACTTTTTAAGAATTAATAAAGAAATTTTATAACTATGAAAACATTTGATTACAGCAAAACCTACTACAAGGTGACCAATGAAGATGAATGTCATCATGGTTACCAGTATAAGGATGGACTGAACATCCTTGAAGAGGAGTTCAACGATAACCCAGGTGAATCTTGTGTCCCCGGTGGTTTCTATTTCACCGACTACGAGAACCTACCAAAGTTCTTTGTTTTTGGCGTTTGGATTAGGGAGGTGAAAATACCAGAAAATGCAAGGGTGGTGAAAAATCTTAACGGTAATAAGTGGAGGACAGATAGGATTATATTCGGAAAGAAATACCACATAAATAAAGACTTTGATAAATGGTTTGACCCGGAAAAATTCGATTGGAAAAAATCAGGGGTATTAGCAAAATACTGCCCAAATCACTTTGATAAGTGGTTTAACTCAGAAAAATTCAACTGGGAGTATTCAGGATATTTAGCAAAGTACTGTTCAGACCGTTTTGACGAATGGTTTGACCCGAAAAAATTCGATTGGAAAGATTCTGAATATCTGGCACAATACTGTTCCTATAAGTTCGACAAATGGTTTAACCCGGAGAAATTTAATTGGAAAAACTCCTTGGCATTGGCTGAACACTGTTCAAAACATTTCGATAAATGGTTTGACCCTGAGAAATTTAATTGGTATTATTCATATTCTCTGGCACAGTATTGCTCAGACCACTTCGATAAATGGTTCGACCCAGAGAAATTCGATTGGGATGATTCAGAATATCTGGTACAGTACTGTTCAAACCATTTTGATAGATGGTTTAAACCCGATAGGTTTAATTGGGATGATTCACACTACCTGGCACAGTATTGTTATGATAAGTTTAACGTATGGTTTGACCCTGATAAATTCAATTGGAATTATTCACACTATTTGGCACAGTACTGTTATGATAAGTTTAACGTATGGTTTGACCCTGATAAATTCAATTGGATATATAGTTCTTGGGCATTGGAAAAATACTGTCCTGAACATAGGGATAAATGGGAAAAGTATTAAAAAATGAAACGCTAATGTTTAACGAGAGATTTTAAAAACTATAAACGATTTCCTGACGTTAGGAAAACATTAGATATGATAACGGAGAAAGACTTAAATATGCTAAAAACATTTGAAAAAGAACCAGATGGAAGTTATTGCGACAGAAAGGAATTCTGTATAGTTAAAAGCAGAAGATTTAAAGGAAGGTGGGATTTATGTTTTTTCAACGAAGTCGATGGTGCGCTGTATTACATAAAAACGTTAAAAGATATTGATGATTTAAGGAATGTTTACAAGGCGATAACGGATAAAGAACTTGAATAATTGAATTATTAATCTAAATTAGCGAGCGATGAAATTTAGAGTTAAAAATAAAGAAACAGGGAAATATGTATCTCCTCGTAATTACTATTTAGTTTTAAAACAGAATGGTGAATTATGGACCATCAATCACGATTTGTCATTTACAAAGGCTGATGATAAGTATGAGGTGGTTATCGAACGGCAGGAAAGCACCGAACATTCGGACAGCACCGAACAAAAGGCATTACATATAGCCGATGTTGTGCGTAGTTTCCCAATAAAAGCAAAACATAAATCATTTGGAGATGTTGAAATTGTAGGTGTAATTATAGACGATGCTACATATCATCAAGTTAGATATTATACGAAAATAAACAATAAATTTGTGTGGGTGTATGATTATGATATTTTATGGACTTATTAATTACATACAATTAATTGGACTATGATTAGTTTTTGAGCGATTTTTTTAATAACAAAAACAGATTAATCATGAAACAATTACTTAAATATTTACAGTCAATTAAGGCATTTTTTATACGCATTGTTATAGTGCGTTTAATTCAATACTTAATAGCGGTTGTTTTTGCATATACAATCGTTAGAATTTGTATGTGGTTTAATATTAGTGAACATCCCACTTGGTTTTTTGGAGGCTTCAGTTCTGCGTTTATTATTTATGAAACAGAAAAAAGATTTTTTAAAAAATAATGTATTATAATAACCATGACGTAAAACGTATTTATGTTGATAATTAACCCGGATGACCAAATGAATATAAATTATCATTTCATGAAATGAGAGACTTTTTTGATAATTTCTAACCTTAAAAATAAACAATAATGAGAAATTTTGATTTTGTAATAAAAACTAAACTTGTCATAGAGAGGAATACTGAACCACAATTCTATGAATACAGGTTTGATTTTCTTTGCATAACGGCTATTAAAAAGAAAATCTATCAAGCAGATTTTTTTTCAATTGTATTCCTTGATGAATTGGTCAGAAGCTTGTTTGGAATCACTGTTGATATTGAGGATAGTACATTATGGCTATCCATTCTGTTCGTTAATATTCCCATTGCGTTTAAAAAGAAAAATAATAATTCTAACCATAAAAATGAATGGCAATGAGAAATCGTTTTAGAAGAAATTGTAAACTAACACTAAGAAAGATTCGCCGCTTTGTGGCGGTGGGAACAGGAATAATCTGGGTGTTACTGTCAGCGTGCTGTATATTGGTCATACGATTCTTTCTGTCCTACTTTGTGTTAGGCTTAATCCTCTTGATGTTGGCGTTTGTATATAGCCATGGAATTAATATGACATTATTTGATTACTTTGTTGTGTTCGTGTTGGCGTTTATGGGAGGAGGTTTCATAGGTTTAGGTTTGAGAAAAATGTTTAAGCGATGAAAATAAATCTATTAAAAGAAGAGATTGAACAGATAGCGGGGCATATAGAGAATGATGCCTGCGATGCGTACGACAAGTTCACCGTAGCCCTAAAAATTGATGAGGCTGTGGTGATGGCAGAATGCAAACTCGTAGAACGTTTCAACAACGGCATTGATGACCCCGTGCTGGCTCGGCAATGTTACGATGTTGAACTGGAGGATGCATGGGTGGTTATCAACGGGGTTGACATGGAAATAGAAAATATCGAGCGATTACGTGAAGAGGTTGAGAAGTTGGACGTGCAGTATTAACTTAATAGTTATGGCAACAATAAGTACAACAGACAGGGTAATAACTGTCAGGGAATCTCTGAAAGAACTTTTAGAAAAAATTTGCGGGCAAAATAATAAATGGGTAGTTGTTCATGAGTACCCCAGTTATTACGGCGAATCGGAGAGCGATGCCTGCAATGAGTTTGATGAGGAAGTTATATTGAATACTAACCACATAATTGAAATAAAGCAATGAATAAATTTATAATTGACAATAGAACCGATTTATCAGATATGGATGCGATTAGAGCAGTGCAGAAAGTGATTGCCATGGGTAGAATAAGCAATAATGGCAAGCAGTATTGCCATGTTAGCGTTGTGCGATTGAACAACAAGGAGTATAACGTGTATTCCTTGTTGAATAAGAAGAGCGATAGGTTTGTGATAACTCCATGTGATGAATAACTTAACATTCAGTGCCAAAAGGAACAACCCAAAAACTCGTTTAAGGACAGACACTCAAGAATAATATTAAACCATGAAAAGGGAACATAAAGGAAATTGTTAGAAATGATGGTTATAGAAATTCTAAAGATGTACAAAAAAGGGTAGTATATATGACAGCAGAAGAACTATATCAAAAAGAATTTGGAACAGCATATAATGTTCCAAAAGAAAAAGTAATTAAATTATTAAAACGTCTTGAAAATGTTTTAAGGAAAGAAAGAAACAAGACATTACGCATGACGAATATGGTATGTGTTTTGTGCATGATTTTAGTTCAAATTCTTTTTAACGAACAGAAATAAGTTAAAAAAAATATAAGCATATGAGAAAAAGAATAATAAAATTCAGGGCGTGGCAATATACACGATAATCCTGAATTATTAGGGTTATAACCGATAAAACTTAATTTATAATTACCTGTATGAACTTGTTATGTGTACATGGGTCATAATAATCAAAATACGTACTTATTATAATAATAAAAATAAAAACAAATGAGTTGGAAAGATAACTTACCAAGGAACAACATCTATTACGAAACGGACAATGGAATCCTTTACAACAGCGATACGTTATCCTTCCTTAATCAGTTCCCCGATTGCTCTGTTGATATGGTAATAACATCGCCCCCTTACTGGATGTTAAGGGATTACGGCGTTGATGGTCAGATAGGGTTAGAGCAATCCTTCCATGATTATCTTGATAATCTGCTTGCCATTTTTAACGAGGTGAAAAGAATCCTAAAAGATACAGGCACATGCTGGGTCAATTTAGGCGATACATTTTTTTCTAAGACAAAATGCCTTATCCCTGAACGCTTTGCAATTGAAATGGTGGAGAATGGCTGGCTACTACGTAATACAATAATATGGCATAAGCCTAACGCCATGCCAGAGAGTACCAAGGATAGGTTCACCAATGACTATGAATATTTGTATTTCTTCACGAAAAACCAAAAATACCACTTTGAACAGCAACTGGAAGAGTATAAAAATCCTTTAAACAGGTGGGGAGGCGAAAAGGTGATTCCTAAATCGCAAAGCGAGTGGGACATCGCAACCAGCCAAAAAACATACAGGGAACGTAATATGCGCCCTAACCCAAAAGGTCGTAATAAACGATGCGTATGGTCAATCAATACAAAGCCATTTAAAGGGGCTCATTTTGCCGTTTTCCCCGAAGACCTTATAGAAATACCAGTGAAGGCAGGATGTCCCAAAAATGGCGTTGTTTTAGACCTGTTTACAGGCAGCGGAACGTCTTTGGTCGTTGCAGAAAAACAAAACAGAAAATGGATTGGAATAGAGATTAATCCCGATTACTGCGAAATAGCAAAGAAACGACTACAGGCAGTTAACCCCAAGTTGCCTTTCTTTTAATAATGTATTATCAGAAACAATCTTCGATGATGAAGTTGATAACATAAAAAGGATTTCTTTTGATGAATTATCTAAGTAAAATAATTAAAATTACTTTAAATAAGTAAACTATGTTACAGAATAAAATTAATTTTATAAAAAGAGGAAATTATGATGAACTTTATACCCCTCCTGAAGCAGTGGAAATAATAATCCCATACATACCAAACTATATTAAAAACGTTTGGGAATGTACTGCAATACCAAATGGAAATATATCAACTATTCTTAGTCAAAATGGCTTTAATGTTATAAATTCTCATATCGCTGATAATAAGGATTTCTTTTCTTTTGAACCAGATAATTATGATATAATAATAACTAATCCCCCCTTATTCTCTTAAAAATAAGTTTCTGAAACGTGCATATGAATTGAATAAACCATTCATGTTCCTTCTCCCTCTTACAGCATTAGAAGGTAAAGAACGTGGTAAATTATTTTCAACTTATGGAATACAATTAATAATTTCTAATAAAAGATTTAACTTTAAACCAGAAAAAAATAGTAGTACATGGTTCCAAACATCATGGTTTTGCTATAAGTGTAATTTACATAAAGACCTATCCTTTGTTAATGTTCCATAAACATATTATATAATTAAAGATAATTTCCATTTCTTTATAAGAATACAGTACAATTATTAATCTAATCTTATCTATTAGCCGTTCATTTCTATATTCCTTGAATGAACGGCTTTTTATTATACTTTCCTATACGTATCAATAACCATAATCAACCTATAGTTATAACCATTTAACTATTACAATCCCAATAAGTTATACATTGTATCTAAACGTTGACCGACCAGTCAACCATAATCGGCATATTACTGCCAGTTACACC
>Ga0190346_1000163_pt1 | contig 18627 bp, 13 predicted proteins | sample 48721345_MG_FD_161680 | JGI IMG/M metagenome (GOLD analysis project Ga0190346, IMG submission 161680) | Hydrothermal vent microbial mat bacterial communities from Southern Trench, Guaymas Basin, Mexico - 4872-13-4-5_MG | ecosystem: Environmental > Aquatic > Marine > Hydrothermal vents >... | reverse complement strand
AACACGAATGTAATTTTCCAAAGCAGGAGTGATCACCATAGTATCACCTCTAAAATATAGGTTTGCCTATATTTTAGCATATTTTATCTGGATGTCAACGCTTCAACGCTGAAATTTTGTTCATTTGGAAAATTAAGCGAAAAGAATATACAAAAGAAAATCTTGCTGATTGGTTTTAATCAGCTGACAACGCAGCAATAAAGTGATATAAAGACTTCAGGTAATGAGGTAGTGATACCTGAATAATATAAAGTATGATCAACATAGTGCTGCTACGCAGAAACACGTAAGTAAACACATTTTTGATGATTTTAGGAATATAGGTTTATCACAATTCAATGGTTAAAGGTATTCTTTCAGCTCCTTCATAGAAAAGTTCTCCGTCAATTCTAACCAGGTATTTGCTGCCATTCCAGGAAATGGAAATCTCTTTGCCTTTGATACGCAGATTCTCAATATTGTAGTTCAAATCAAAGGGGAAAGGATCTATCACAAGCCGATCATCATCTGGAATAAGCCCAATAATATATTTAAAATACAGATCAACCACCCACGAATGCTGGTAATCGTCAACTCCCCTGTAAACTGAAGCCTTTCCATTGAAGGGGTTGTAATGTTCATAGCAGTTTGGTCTGTCGACATCGCCATCATAGAACATCATTTTAATGAATTTTTCTATGAATTCAACAGTTTTTTCTTTCAAGCAAGCATCGTTGAATTTTCTTGCGGAAATTCCCAAAACATCTGCAATATGACTGTTGGTCATAGGCCAGACCCTGCCATTCCAGGGACAGTTATGCCTTTTCCCTTTCCACTGTGCGTAAGCGTCAAAGTATGGATCGTCAACGCTGGTAGAAGCCACCGGATAGGTTGTCCAGAACTCCCTTTCGTCAAGAAGATGCTTTTTGAGCCCTGGAATGTGTGAATCATCCACAATGTCTGTCAAATATGGATAAAAACAAACAGCGGCTTTGACCTTTGTCCTGGTAAAATCTTTGGGGTTCACATCGTAGAACATTTCATCTTCTGGATCCCACATATAATGGAGCACCGCTCGTTTAGTCTTATCAGCACTTTCAAGCCATTTCTCTTTATCATCTTTTTCTCCAAGCTTGTCAGCAATCCAAGCGAGGGTCTTCTTCAGGTTGTAAATATAGACAGTAGCATCTACTCCCTTTAAGCGTATGTTATTAATCCAATCATATCTATCTGCCATTTCATCAACGGCTAAATACCTACTCATGAACTCCTGCCCCGTTTCAAACTGGTCTAAAACATCATAAAGCCCGGAATTCTCTGGATCGCGATAAGCCTTGAAATATTCTACATATTTGACGAGACCTTGATAAATGCTTTTCAAGAAAGCTAAATCCGGGTGGGTGGCATGAAGTTCTTTAACTACACGTCCCCAGTCAGCATGGTAAAATCCGTTTTTCTGAATCGTATTCACATATATATGGCCAACAAAGGCACCATTATCACGCTGGTTTCTTATGAAATTCATTAAACTTCCACGAGCTATGCTATCATTTCTCATCCAACGTGTCTCTAATATATGGCATTGAGCGCTGTAAGTTATAAACACTCTGAAATAATCCGGCCCTTCTGCTATTGCAGGATAATGTAAATTGCCCTCTTCCACATCTATTGTGAATAATTTCAAACCATACCATCTGTACCAGTAATATCTATCCAGATATGGGTCGGAACATTCAAAGTATGGTAATTCACTAAAATATTTTGCCCAATGCTTATTGGATAATTCAACAATATTCTCTTTCAGCAAAAGGCGAACAGCACTTTTCACCTTTTCCCTTGAGGAACCTGCTGCAAGCCCCATATTAAAAGAAACCATCTCATTTGGGTCCAGGCTTATTTTTCTATGGATTCCCACGTAAAGAAGCCCATTTCTGTCGATTCCATCTGTGAGTATCTCTTCCACTAATCCTTCTGATGTTAGTTTTTCATAGAAGGGTGTATATTCCCAAACAGGTAAGTTCCCCGTTCTTCGGGAAAAGGTGATATTATACGAATTTGCGTCTTCAAGTGCGAGTTCGACATACATATCGAGAGGTTCATGCCTTAATTTTCTAAGGGTTTTTTTCAACACAACATTTTTTCCATCCAAAGAAACAAATTGGGTATCGTTTTGCTCGGCTTCGGATGTGGCAGGTTGTGCTGTCCAGACAACAATATCCAGATCAACCCGGGAATTAGTTTTGTTTCTCAATGTCACTTTGCTTCCCAAAAAATCCTGCTCAAGAAGTACTTTTTCTTCTTTAGCTGAAATTTTTTCGGAATCATATTCACAAATCAAAACGTGAGGAGACCAATGCCGCTTTGTTTGCCTTAGTTTTATGCTTTTGCCGTTTTCCAGGAGAGTGAAGGTAAAACCGGGTTCAATGCGAAAACTGTAGTAATTCAAATAATCCCAAAATCCCGGTGAGTCGAGATGAGCAGGAAAAGTAGGAGTCCAGGCAAGTTTATTGCCGCCACCAAGATACCATTTATCTTTTCTGGATAAAAAAGATGATATATCCTTTTTCATTGCGCCACCCTCTTTCATTCTTTTATTCTTAGATAGACTTTTTCAATTAACTCTTTTTTGCTCAGTGGGACGATTACATTTGTCATATCATCTTCCCGTAAGGTAATACCCTTGGTAGTTGTAATAGGCTTTCCAAAAACCCGTAAACCCAATTCTTCGCAAGAATTTCCGAGAACATTTATTTCCAAAAGAGTGTTATCTTTTTCCAAGATGGATGTTATAATTGGCGACATTTCATAATGCCCAATGCCTAAATCGCTATTTTTTTGTTCTAAATATATGCCTGTATTCAAAAGCGAGAAAGATTCATTTGATGATACTCGCATATTCAGAGTAGATCTCCTCTCACTTTTCATCCAGGGTTTTCCGTCCATTGGTATCAAATCACCAAGATAAGGCTTCTCGAGATCCAAACTTAGGTTAAATTCCTCAGCTATTTCTCCATAGATTTTCAATACAATTTCCTTGCCTTTTCTTATGTAATCAACACTTAATGTGTTTTTTCCGAACCTTATGTTCTTCACACTGCATTTTTCCCAGCTAGGTGGAATTCTTGGGGAAAGTTTTAGGGTTTTGTTGATTTGGTCTTTTTCTATTCCAAAAAGCCCTCTGATTATAGCCATGATTATTGGCCCAATAGAAAATAGTTGGTGGGGAACAGCAGTAAGAACTTTCGCGAACCTGTCCCCGGAGTATAATTCAGGTACATGACCGCTCTTCTCCAAGCATAGGGCTTTAGAAGCCGCTTTTATTATGCTGTGACCAAATATTGGATCGTTTAGCTTATATGCAGATAGGGATACAAAGCCGTTGAAGAAGTACCAGACTGAACCGAAGTTATAATTTATTGGGTCATAATGCTCACAGGGTTCAATCGATCTTACCCCCCATGGTGTTACAGACCCTGAGTGCTTGAGTGTCTTCAAGTATTCGTGAGAGCGCGATTTGTCAAGAAGGTCGAAGCTTATCGGAATAAACGCCCAGGGAACTGTAAATTCCAGCAAATTACCGTTCTTATCTATCGAGAGGTTATAGCGCTTTGAATAATCAGACCAGAATTTCTCCAGTGACGGAAGCAAATTTACGAGAATCTCTTTCGCCTTATTTGCAATATCGATTTCTCCAATAGCCTCCATTACGTGGATGAGCCTGTTCAAGGCAGCTGCCCAAATGCCATTTGTGTATATGTCATACTTCGGCTTTCTGAACTCGCCAATTTCCAGGGCTCCAAGGCCTGCCTTTTCATTCAGGATTAGTCCATCTTCGTCGCTTACTTTTATGCAAAATTCAAAGGCTTTTCTGATCACATCATTCATTTTGCGCGCAAATTCCAGGTCGCCAGTTTCTGTCACAAAGTCGCACAGCGCAAGAAGGAAATACGCCGTGGTATCAGCATGCAGATAGGCAAAGCCGCTGTATTTGTTGAACCAATCGACAAGTGTAGCTGATTGTGATATTTCATGAGGAATACGGCCGTCTTCATTCTGATATTTTGCAGAAAACTCCAAACTCTTTTTTACGTTTTCCAGATCTCCATAGCTTGTCAAAGCAAGGGAATTTATACTCGTATCCCCTGCGAAGAACCAATTAAAGCCCGGCCTTGTCGATGCCAAAGAAGGTCCAATACCTGCAACAAGTCCTTCGCCAAGGTATGGGTTATCTACCATACCTTTCACCAAAGAGATTTTCCCCCATTCGAAAAATCTATTTAATTCCGGGTCAGGCGTGGTTATTTTGGCTGTATTTTCTAAGTAATGCATATAATAATGTTTTGAAATCATTTCCAATTCACTGAATGATTCCTCAAATACCTTCGCAGTTGTTTTGCATTTATCCCTTGCACCATTGAAAGCCGAAATGGTTACAACCCTCGAATGGTAGCCTTTTGGGAGTTCTATAAACATACTGTAGGGTTCGCTTGAGAAGGCATGGTCTCCTTCTTTTGAATATCTCCTGGCATCTGCTGTTCTTATTATCGCCGAAAAGGAATTTGTTGGTTCTGACATCACATAGCCAGAAACAGTTTCATCCCAATAACAATATTGTCCGCCGATAGAACCGGGCCACATTAGATTGAGCTCTGGTTCGAAACTAAAGACGATGTTGATAGGGGTGCTGGTATCTATGTCGTATTTCACAAACGAAACCGCTGCATCGACAGGAGTGAAAAACGTTTCAAGCATTGTAAACAGTGGGTGTGAATAAAGGATCTCTGTTTTTTCCGGTTTTAATGTGATCTCTTTTGAAAAATCGTCGAGATTCCCTCGCTCATGCAATTCAGGCAAAAAGTAGCTTTTTCTGAAATTCCTTATAACCTTAATCGGATATATCCAGAATTCCATTCCCTGCCCCAAATATCCCATACAGCAACCTTTTTTACCCGCACTTTCTATATAAAGGTTTTTTGATGCCGGGACTTTCCATTCAATGCCCATATTCTACCTCCCTAAAAAAGACCTTTCTCTTTTCATACGAATCCTTTCCATTTTTCGAAAATATTAGATTTCCTTCTTCGTCCTTACAAGTGATTCCTTCTATTTTCACTGATTTTGAAAGCAGCGCAGGAATTTTTGAATCGATATCACCGAAAACTTCCACTGACAGAATCCATTCCCTGTTGCCTTTATCAAGAGAAACAATCCGGGGTTGAGAGCTTGGAGTTCCTGGAATTGGATTGGCCAAAATTGCACCAATTTCAAATGAAACCTCATATGAAACGACTATCGTGGACTTCTCTTCGAATTTGACAGAGTTGCGAAGCACCAATTTTTTGGAGGTTATTCCTTCTACTATATCGAAAGGACAGGAAATGCCATTGAGTTTCACAGAAACGTTTTCTGCATTCTTTGGAATCCAGGGGGAAAAATCTACCGTGGCCTTTCTGTTTGCAAGAAGCGTGTAATGTTGTTTGACCTTTACTTTTTTATCTATATTCTCTTCTCTGCGATATTCAAAGTCGAAGACAGATTTCCTAATTTTCAGGTTAGAGAATGAAATTCTTTTCAGGTTCATTGGTATCTGAGGGGAAAAAGAAATCTTCAATCCAGGTTCAGTGACTTCAAGTCCTAATAACCCTTCAAATAGAGGTTGAAGCCCCATGCTTTCCGACCAGGCTTGATGTTTGCATATACCCGAAGGGCTATAAACTTCACCGTTTAGAACTTCACTTACATAACCCCTGGAGTGGTGCAAGAAGTCAAAGAGATTTGCAGTCATGTGGTTGAAAGCACTTTGAGTAGCTCCCAGCCTGTATTCGGCATTTGATACCCAACCTGTAAACAGGGGCCACACCGTTCCTTCATGATAGCCATTTGGGTTGAAAATGCCAGAGCTTTTACCTATGATTCGTGTTCCCCAATCCGTTGAAAAATCAGATGTTGCATACTCAATAATCTGCCTGGTGGTATCTCTCAAATATGGTTTTGCCAAAAAGCTTCCAACGGCTGTCATTACTGTATAGAAATCCATTCTTTCGCCCCTGTCATTCAATCCAAGGCAATACTTCTCGTTTTGGGGATCCCAGAATTTCTCCAGAGAATCACGCAGTTTATTCAAAGCTTTTTTGGCGCTTTCTGCCGTTTCTTTGTCTTCCATTTTTCCAGATAGTTTAACCATTCCTTCCAAAGCAGAATGCCATATGACATTTAGATAAAAGGAAGCGTGAGCCCCGTAAAGCTTTCCACCTTCAACCCATCCATGCCCTGCAACGGTATTCTCGATAAGACCATCCCCATCTGAATCGGTTGAAAGGCAATATTCATAAGCTCTCTTTATCTTTATCCAGTTCTCTTTAAGGAAATCGAAATCCCCGCTATGGGAGACATATCTGTGTATAAGCAATAAGAATAGAGGCGTTGCATCCGCTGCGTCGTAGTGAACCATGCCGCTTGTTGTGAGTTCGTGGAAGATTTTCCCGTCGATTCGCTGGAATTTTAACAGGAGTTTCAAGTTTTCCTTGACGGTATCAAAATCTCCATAATCCAATAGTGCAAAGGAAACCCATTCGCTATCGCGTCCAAAATACCAGGCATAGCCGGGTCTTGCTTCGAACCAACCGGGTAGACTATTTGCATAGCCCGCCATCAATCCGGTTCCAATACCCGGGGTTTTAGACAAGAATTTTATTGTTTGGACTTTTGCCCATTTTACACTCTCATCAAGAACCGGAATATCCGTTGTGACTTTCGAAGTAGATGCGAGATAGTTTATATAGAAAGCATTTGCAAACTCATTTTCGTTTTGAAGCGATATCTTCTCTGGTAGTTCTTCCCCATTTACGCTACCTCCGACAACAAAATTCAAGAGTCTGGCAGCTTTTGTCGTAACTGTTCCATAAATGAGAGATTGGCTTTTACGCAGAGAAATTTGTGAAAGCTTGTCAAAAGTTATATATCCTTTTAGCATCTCATCTTCTGTCGAAAAAACAACTGCCTTGCTTTTTGAATCGTAATTGAAATATCGTTTGCCATTGAAGCTCTTATCCAATGGCCACATAATGCGAAGGTCAGTTGAGAATGATACCATGATCTCGTGAACGGTATCATCTAAAAAGTTAAGTTGACCAAGCATCCATGGATTGTTTAAACTTGCGAAAATTTGGAGAGAACCGAAATCAGATTCAAAGCTTATTCCTTCTGGAGAGACTGTTGTAATAACATTTTTTTCTGTTAATTTAACGCCATCAATTTCAAATTCCATTTCTTTTAGCAATCTAAACGGATGTAGCCAAACCTCGTTTATTTTTCCATTGCACAAAGCGTTTACCAATATCCTTCTCCCTGAAGTGTTCACATATTTACTTCCAGTGTTAATGAGCTTTAATGAATGCTTGGGCTGCGCTAAGGGCTCAAGGCTTATGGGATCCAATTTTAGATTCTCAAAAAACTCTACTCCCTTTGAAATTGCCGGCCAATACGAAGCATTATCTCTCTGATCAAAAATTAGATATTTGCATATATTCTCGATGAATTTTTCCACTTCTGCTCGGTAGGGGTTTTTTTCATGATTTACAAACTCAAGATAGCCGCCAATGCATAGAATCTTCCTGTCACCATGAACGTATTCCCAGATTATTGGCTTATCTCTAAACACAGAAATGTAGCCCTTTTCTACGGCAACTATTTTGGCCTTTTTACCTTTGTAGAGATATATTTCAGAGAGGTTTGAGGTAGGCAGGTCTATTAAGATTGAATAGAAACCACCATGAAGCTCGTTAAACAAAGGATGACCTTTGTAACTTTGGAATCCCCTCTTATCCCAGGGGTCTTCTCTTTTCACGATTTTTTCATTAACCAAACTGGAGAGCGAATCCAAACCAAGTTTCTCAATGAGTTTTACAGCTTGCCCGCTTAGCACAATCTGTGTGCAGCGGGAAAGTTCTTCGAACTTCTCCGGTGAAATCATGTCTGTGTTGTGAATCCAGGCAAATTCCTTAAAAGCATCAGCAGATTTTGGATTTTTTCGCCTGATACCTTTAAGGATGGTTTCGAAAACTACTTCGTTATCCTTGCATATGATTTCCATCGTATCCCCCTTTTAAGGGCCGTTATCTCGACCAGAGTTTTTCAAGCTTAAAGGATTGAGCGAAATCTATATGGGGTTCTTTTTGATACCAGAATGCCACAGAAGAGATATCGTCAGTGAGAGGTTGGTAAGTACCATTAGGCCACCATCCCAAAGCTTGAAGTGTGACTCTTATGCTCTTTTTAAACCTTATTGGATCTGGGATATGCCATCTGTAAAGCCCATGTCGGGGAACTTCCCCCTCTTTTTTCTGCCAGAGCGGATAACCGCAAAACGGTGCTGAAAAAGTTTCTCCAAAACACCAGGCTCCCCCGAAATAATCTTCAGTTCCCGTTGTGCATATCGACGGGTTTTCCTCCCCATCTATAAAGAATTTCACTTCTCCTTCTCCCCACCATCCATTTGACATTTGAGTCCAGCCGACAACCGTACCCACATAATGACCTTCACCGGAAACATGATCCAGTATTACGTGTTCGGGATACTCTCTGGTTGTAACTGAACGGTTCCACTTTGCATGCAAATAAGCTGCGTTCTCTTCGATTTCAATGAGCCCGTAATTAATCTGATAAAAGAATCCTTTTATATCTTCTTCCAGCAGGTTTTCGATTGTAATCCGTGCCCTTTTTTGAAAAGGCATAGGCCAGTAACAGTTGAAGCCTCCAGAAGGGTTAACCGAAACCATCATGGAATTTACGTTAAAGCGCAAGCCATGAACATTTGCGAAGAAATCTCCAAGCGGTACTTCAATGGAAGGAGATTTTTCATTATCCCAATAAAATCTCAATATCGTTGCCCTGTATGCTTTGGGATCTACTGTGAGCCAGATATGTCTTATTACTCCTGGGCCCTCTATGTTTGCCAATTCAGTAATCTCTTTTGCTTTTAGAGTTATACACGGCCGGACTTTCCAGCCTTTTCCAAGATACTTTGCAGGGTTATTTTCAGAAGGAACTTCCAGAGCCCCTTTGTTTGGCTCTCCTGATGGATTCTCTGCAGATATTGATCTTGAGATTTCATTTGAAAGCCTATATATTCTATCCATATCAAACACAATAATCACCTCTTAACATTCGCTATTCTTTCATGCCTGTAAGGGCTATTCCCTTCACAAAATACTTTTGAGCAACAAGGAAAACAATGATCACGGGGATCATGACAACCACAGCGGCTGCCATTTGATAAGGCCAGTTGGTCTCATACATAGTTTTAAAAGAGGCTACACCAACTTCTACCGTTCGCATCTTATCCTCTCTTGTAACAAGCAGCGGCCACATAAAAGACTGCCAAGTTCCCATAAAGGAGAAAATTCCCAGAGTCGCAAGCGCAGGCTTGGAAAGAGGAAGAATTATTTTCCAGAAAATCCTGAACTCGCTTGCACCATCAATTCTTGCGGCATCTTCCAAATTAACAGGCAACGTTAGGAAGAACTGTCTCAAAAGGAATGTTCCCCATACGCTGAAAAACATTGGGACTGTGAGGGCCCAATATGTATCTATCCACCCCAACGTTCTCACAATCAAAAAGGAGGGAATCAGAGTGACAATTCCAGGTATCATCATTGTTGAAAGAAACATCCAAAAAACTACATTTCTTCCCGGGAATTTAATCCTGGCAAGCGAATATGCAGCGAGTGAACAGACTAAAAGTTGGAGCGGAACCACAACTGCCACCATTATCGCAGAATTCAAGAAGTATCTACCAAAAGGGACTAATGTAAGCGCATTCTTATAGTTCGACCACAAAGGTTTATCCGGGATAAATTTGGGCGGGTAGCTGAAAACTTCCATTTTATCCATAAGAGAAGTCGCCGCCATCCAGATAAAGGGAATCAGCATAGTCAAAGCGACGATTATGAGAATAGTGTATGTTATGATATTACCTATAATTTTGTTGATCTTTTTAGTCTTTTTCATCATAATCACTCCTCGTAAACGGACTTGCCTGAGAACACAAACTGAAGCATTGTGGCAGCAAAAATGATCAAGAACAGGAACCAGGATTGAGCACTGGCATATCCCATCTCAAATCCCTTCCATGCGGTGTTGTATATGTGGTAAACAAATACATCTGTCGCACCAGCAGGTCCTCCTTGAGTCATTACATAGACCTGAGTAAACACCTGGAACGAGCCAATAAATGAAGTAACAAGCAAAAAGAATGTTGTTGGTTTTAGCATGGGCAATGTGATATGCCAGAATTTTCTGAACCTATTAGCACCATCAAGTTCCGCAACTTCATATAAGTATTGAGGTATGCCCTGTAATCCTGCAAGGAAAACAACCATCTGATATCCCATATTTAGCCATATACTCATTATCATAAGTGAAATCATCGCTGTATTTGGGCTCCCCAGCCATTTTTGTGGTGGTAATCCAAATATTCCGAGTAGATAGTTCATGAGACCAAATTCTGGATTATATATCCATTGCCAAACTATCGAAATGGCTACAAAAGAAGATATCGATGGCAAGAAGTAAAGTAACCTGAAGAAATTTATGCCTTTAATCTCCCGGTTCATGAGTAGAGCAACGCCCAGTGAAATAGCCAAGCTGACAGGAACATTGAGCGTATATATAGCCGTGTTCAGAAGGGATTTTAATAGGTCTTTATCTTCAAATATTTTCTTGAAATGACCAAATCCTATAAATGGCTTTAAGGGGTCAACCATTGACCATCTGTGGAAACTCAGATACAGTGAGAACGCTATGGGAATGAGCAACCAGGTTATAAACATGAGCAGAGCAGGGCTTAGAAACAAATATCCTTTCAAAGTTCTTTTCAAAAGGATCTTGTTTGGAAGATTTTTCAAGAAGAACCAGGTTGCAAATATCATGAAGCCTATTGAAATCAAAATGACGAATAATTGAACCTTAAAAGTTTGCTGGGCTAAATTTACCACAGTTGGCAGATAGCCAATCTTCAAACCGGCAGCTTTTATTTCTTTTATGTATAGAGTAAGGCCGCCTATTATGGCCTTCCTTGTCTTCTCTGTTGCGATTTTTGAGACCTCATTAATATCTTTCGAAAGATTAACCTTAGCAACCTGCGAAACAGTTAAAAGCTCGCTGTTAGCATCGAAAACAATGAGATCGAATTTGTCGCTCAATTTTTTTGTTGCGCTTTCAATTTCCTTTTCAGAAATGCTTTCTTCCAGGGAAGAGAAAAAGTCTTTACCAAGGAACTCAGAATGAGCATCAATTGTTTTCAAGAAGGAAATGCCCAAAAATGCTATGGATGAAATCACTATGACAGAAAGGAACAGATGGACAATTTCAAAGTTCAGACCAAATTTAAAGCTAAAAGCTGTGAGTATGACTATAAGAAGCAATACAGCAATTCCAGTGAAAGCAAATAGATCTATACTGCTTCTATATGTACTCAGCAATTCCGATGTATCTGTATATAAAACAATTATTCCTTCCGCATTCCAATGCTGAACATCCAGAAACGGCAATAAAGAAAAAATCATTTTCTCTCCATTGACTTTTTTAATAGAAGAGACGGGATTCCATGATGAAAGAGCGTCCTTCAATAAGTTTTCTGGAGGTACGATAACCTCATCCGTGTTAACTCCTACAGCGTTTTGTGAAGGGGTAATGAAGCCAAATGTTAGTCCGTCGACTTTTACAGGTTTCTCATATACAAGAAAGCTGCTGAAGAAATCATCGAATGGCACAAAAGTTCTAACTATCAGAGTTCCATTTTCTACTGAAACAGTTGGAACTGGCTCTCCCGAAAATAAGAGGAACAGAAAATCATCAGAGAATTTCAAATCAATATTTGAAGCATTATCTAAAGCCTTGCCAGTATCATCAACGAGATAAACCTTTCCGCTTTGCGGAGCAAAAGCGCTGTCTTCCCGAACTTTCTCAAGAATCTCACGGGTTTCTATTTTTGCATCTTCCCTCAAAAGATCAAGCACATGTGAAATAAACTTTCCGTTGTTCTCTAACCTTTCAGTTTCAACCTTGAATAGTGACTGGCTAAAAACATAGTAGAGAGTTCCATAGGAAACAGAAAGCATCGCTATTAAAACAATTATGATATATATTGCTTTAACCTTGGTCAGTTTCTTCTGTTTTATTTTACTCACCTCCAGGGAAGAAACGATGGCCCTTCATGAACAGGGCCATCGTTGGCATAACATTACTTTCCGAAAACTTTTGTATCGATCTCAGAAGCAGCCCAATCAAGAGCTTCTTTTACAGGTGTGCCAAGAAGGAGAATTTTATCCATTGCTTCAGTAAAGATATCCTCCGCTTTGTACCAATCCTTAACCACTGCACCAATGGGCTTTTCAGCAGTCGGGATAAGATCAACAAATTTCTTTTCGAGACCGTAAGGATCTTCACTGACAAGTTTTTCGTTTGTTGGAATATGACCAGAAAGCTCTATTTTTGCCTTCAAAACTTCATACTCCTGACCTTCAGCACTGGAGAGCCATCTCACGAGTTCAAGGCCTTCTCTTGGATGTCTTGATTTGGAAGTGACAGCCCAAGCAGTCGCATAAATGACCGTTCTGCTGTGGTCGATGAATGGGCCGCGAGGTAATCTGACAACACCGATATCAAGTGTTCCTTCATCAATGTATTTTTTCATCCCGAAAAGTGACCAATGCCCACTGATGTAGAAACCGATCTTGTTTGTGTAGAGCATATTGCCTAATCCACCAAGAGCATCAATCATTGAGGAATCGGGGGAAACGCCATATTTCAAAATCAGATCAGTGAAGAATTGTACTGCTTCTATTGTTTCTCTGCTGTTGAGATAACCGGTTGCCCTGTCGTAGTCAGGCGATACAATCTCCCCACCGTAAGACCAGATCATGGGACACATTTTGTAGAAATATTTAGAGATTTGCGCACCAAACTGATCAAGCTTTCCATCGCCATCTGTATCTTTGGTCAGCTTTGTAGCCATGTAGAGGAAATCGTTCCAGGTCCAGTCATCAGCTGGTTCCTCGAGACCGGCTTCTTTCAGCATTTTCTTGTTGTAATAAACAACCATAGGAGTGAATCCTTTTGGCAATCCGTACAACTTTCCATCACTGCTGAACACATCGAGAACATTTGGATAATATTCATCGAGATCCACTTTAAGCAGTCTCATATAGGGTGCGATATTCACAGCAATGCCTCTTTCGGTAAATGTCGGCATGTAGCTTGCGTCAAGCAAAAACACATCTGGTGGATTACCCGCAGCGAAAGAAGTCAATAGAGCCTGCGTATAGTTATCTGGATACACTTCATTCACAATCTTGATATTAGGGTGGGTTGCTTCAAAAGCAGCGATTTTTTCCCTGGCAAGCTGTGTTTCCTCTTCTCCACCACCCCATCCAGTAATTCGAATTTCAACAGTTTCAGCAATTAAGAAAACAGTGAGTAGAAGAACTACTCCAATCAAGAAAGCTTTTTTCATTGAACTACCTCCTTCCAATTTGCCCCATAGGGGAAAAATATAAGAAAAAGCGTGTATAAGGCGTCCATTCACATATTTAATTATATTGACTCAGTCTTTGCACAGGACGAAAGGTTTGCCAACATTACACGTGATAAGAAGCGAAAATTAGGCATTATAAGTTCCAAACTTTCTTAACCTAAATGACAATACATATAACTGTAAGTGGCTCTGGATTCCATTTTAAGTTGTTGACAACTACATAAAGTCTTTTCTTTTTGACATCCATGCATATTGCAATTTGTATAATGTTCAGTCAACTATGCAAATATTTCGGCAAGAAACTGCCGTTACATATGAAAAAAAAACTTAACATCTGAAAACGCAAAACGCACTAACTGTTGTAAGCAAATTTGAAAAGGAAAAAGAAGGGATTTACCTTGGTAATTTTTTCAACTTAATTCCTGAGGCTTTTGCAATGTCCTCTACATCCAGATCGATGATTTTATTGTACATATTGATCGCCTTTTTGAGGTCTCTGGCTTTTATATGATTGACAACATCTTTATGATATGGAAGGCCCCGATCACCGAAAGTATCTAATCCCAATGGAGATTTCCAGAGCACTGCAAGAGCTGAAAATACGGTATTGTATATATCGACCAAGAACTTGTTTCCTGAAATTTCAAAAATCTTCTTATGAAAACTCGCATCTACTTTACCAAGATTGTCATGGTCACCACTTTTGCGAGTCGCTTCGAGCTTTCTGAGAGCTTCATCGAGCTCTAAAATTTTATAATCATTTGCCATCATTATCGCAAGCCTTATGGCAGCAATTTCAAGGCCTCTTCTTATTTCTAACAGTTCTATTATATGACTAGGACTATCTGGTTCAATTTCAAGAGGGATATTGAAAGCAATCTTTATACCACTTTTTTTTATGACATAGGTTCCGCTTCCATGAACAGTCCTTGTTATCCCCTCGTATTCAAGTATCCTGATCGCCTCTCGAACAACCACACGGCTAACACCGAGTTTCTTTGAAAGGGTAATTTCTCCGGGAAGTTTATCCAGATTCTCGAAAACTATCATTTTCTTTATGTTGTTGACCACCTGAAAGGCAATACCCCTGCTCCTGTTCACGGAAATCACCCTTTACAAATAAATTGAACAAAATTTGATCTATACTATCGATTCAAGTTTATTGAAAAGATTATAGCAAAAAATGGCATATAAGACTATTCGAAAAATGAAAATACAGTTATGAGTTAGCACTAATAAGAAAGCTCAATGCAGATGTTCAAGTGATATTACCAATTCTATAGACTTTTTCAAAAGTCTCTTTAACCTGTTCGAACTTATCTCTGTATAGCCAGCTTTCCCAACCTAACTTTTTGTATAAAGCTCTTACTTGATTAGGGTAGTTCAGCGGGTCAAGATGAACACGGTCCACAATCTTTTTAAGGCTATAAGCCAACTTCTCCGGGTTCATAGGTAGTACAGGCCCTACGAATACACCTGTATTTATTCCCGCTTCTTTCAATTTTCTGACTGTTTTTAATCGCTCTTCAAAACTTGGACCTCCCGGCTCCAAAATTTTTCTAACATCTTCCCTATCGCTCGTAATCGTTATATTTACAACGAGGTCTTTGGCTTCTTTCAACAAATCCAGATCTCTCAAAATTAGAGTGGATTTCGTCATGATGAACACCGGTATCCAGCGGGAAATCAATATCCTGAGAATCTCTCTGGTTAGTTTTGTTTTCTTTTCAATATGCTGATAAGGATCACAAGCAGAAGAGATAAAAAAACGCCCTCGACTTATCTTTGAAAGGCTTTTTGGAAGCACTTGGGGAATGTTTTTTCTGATCCAGATGTCTTTTCCCCATTGACCTTTTTTGTATTTGAAAGCTCCTATAAACTGGGCAAAACAATATTTGCAACCGAAGGTGCACCCGATATATGGATTTATTGCGTAATCAGCTATCGGTATGCCAGATTTAGTTATTGGGTTCTTAACAGTTGTTTCGTAGATCATTTTTGCTCCTAAAAGTCAGATTCCAGACCAATGAATCATCGTACTCCAGAATTGGGTAGTCTTTCTTAACTTTAGATACTATCTTTTGCGAACTATATTCTGGTTATTGATTGCGAGCAGATTAACCAACGTATCGACTATATAGCTTCCTCGAAATCCATTCCAAGCATTGAAAATGCAAAGAAAAAAAGAATAAAATAGGCGTAAGAAGCAGCAAATTTATCTTACCTTTCTTTGAAAAGCGTTCCGTGATAAGCATTGACCGCTGTTTTTACAAAAGTTACGGTCCACAAAATAGCTAAAAGCCAATACAGGGCAAAACCAACATAGTTAACCAATTCTATGTTGAATATCTTTGAAATGGAATGGCTTGCGGCTACGTACGCCCCCAGAGGGAAAGTAAAAGCCCACCAGGACATCGCATACGGAAGACTTAACTTTTTTATGTAATGCAAACTCATCACAATTGCTATTAGAACCCACCATATGCCAAATCCCCAGAATAGCAGTCCAAAGACAAAAAAAGGCTGCTTAACTGTCACAAAGGATGAGCTATTGACTAAGTTGACCAGTGCAACTGTTCCAGCACCAATCGGCCCAAGATTTATCCATATAGTTGGTGAAAGTGTACTTGGTAATGGATGATGAAGAATAAAACGATACATACTGATTGCAAGCAGTGCGAGGTAAATGAAAAATCCTGCTCCCCATCCAAAATAATTAAGGAATATAACAAACTCTTTTAATGTTCCGGAAAATTGTGGAATAATAGAACTTCCCGCAATTGGAATGACTATTAGACCAACAGGCGGTATAAACCATGCAGGGCTTATGTGGTCAAGCTTAACATGCTCCCCTTTGAACATATAATACGGGATCACTATTCCAAAAAAGATGGTGGAGAATGTTCCAGCAAACCAAAATATTTCCCCTAGAAGCATGTTATCAGCTATAAAAATGAAATTCGCCGCAAGAACGAGCATAGCAACCGCGATAGTACTATAAAAGTTCGAGTTTAAAGGATTTTCCAGGTCTTTCATCGCTTCATTCCTGAAAAGAGTCCATCTTAGCAGCCATGGAACCAGCAGGAGGAAAAACAAGATGAGATTCAAATAAAAAAGGATGGATGCAATTGTTTTCAGAAATGGAATGTACTCAGAAAATGATAGAGAGGTCATCGCAAATATACCGGTTCCCATAACACTCGCAAACCACGCCGGTGAAAAATTTTTGATGATTTCGCATTTGCAGTTTATATCTCTTAGCATGTTATCATCGCCTCATAAAACAGGTTTGCCGCTTTGGGCAAAGCAATAATGATTTTCTTTTTAAATGCCGTTTGATAGGCAATGATAACCGCTTGAAATCCAGAATGGCTTTTTATCCTGGTAGCTAAACCTTTGGTATTCAATACTGTAATATTCATTTGCATTGCTGACTCCTCCTTTTAGAGTTGAGAGTTGTGATATAAACTTTTTTAGTTGGAGAAGCCTATTTCCAACCATCCCACCAGCATTTGCATACGTGTGTATGGTTTCTCATTTAATCTCTCACCCTTCTTTGTATGTTATTCATGGTAAAATCAAATTGTTTGCAATGCACATATGATAATCTGAACGTATCATATTCAACGCCATATTGGGTTACGATTTTATTCCTGCTTGTAACGCAAGAAACATCCACGCATCAGTAAACCAAAACATCTTTGAAATTTCATATCTTTAGTGTCTATTATCCAGATTTTAAACAACTTACAAACTTTTAAGAGAGCAATAAATAACTAAAATCATTGACAGTAACAGGTATATTATTATATTATATGCTATATGCACATATATGCAAGCGCTCAATATGGGGGGTATGTCGTGAGCACAACAACTGTTTTTATAAATATTCTTGCACTTGTTGCTTTATTTATTGCCTTTATCAAAGACCGGAAAAAGACAAAGCAATCATTGATAATAGCGTTGAAATCCTTTATCAAAATCCTTCCTGCTCTTCTTCTTGTAATAGTATTTATAGGTTTGTTTATGGGTTTTGTACCCAGGGATCAGATTTCCAGAATAATTGGCAATCAAGCTGGGTTCTGGGGTATATTCATTATTGCTTTGTTTGGGGCTATTTCACATATTCCTTCATTGATTTCATTTCCTCTCGGAGCCTCCCTTATTGAAAGCGGGGCTTCGCTCACCGCAGTTGCAGCATTCATTACTACACTGACTATGATTGGGATAATAACTTTACCGGTTGAAATCAAAGAGCTGGGAAAGAAGATGGCATTGCTCAGAAATGGCTTGAGTTTTCTTATAGCAATTACCATTGCATTTATTATGGGGGCAATACTATGAAGGAAGTGTTCAGGGAAAAACAAATGAAAAATAAGAAAAGCCTTAACTTGATACTTTTAGGTATTTCGTTGGCGATTGCGGTGATTTTACTGTTGATATTTCCCGACAAACAGACAGTGGTAACCAGAACCGCATGGAATTTTCTTGTTGAAATGCTACAAATCCTTCCTGCGGTAATGGTCCTAATGGGGCTTTTTGCAATTTTTGTTCCAAATAAACTGATCGTGAAATATCTTGGGAGCAGTTCTGGAATTAAGGGCGTTTTGCTTGCTTTACTCATTGGGGCATTACCCACCGGGCCTTTATACGTTGCTTTCCCTATGGCTTCAGCTTTACTCAAAAAAGGCGCTCGTATTTCCAATATCATAATTTTCCTGTCGGCTTGGGCTTGTATTAAAATTCCTCAAGAACTGATGGAGCTTCAGTTTTTAGGGGCATACTTTATGGCTTTAAGGCTAAGCTTGACAATTTTATTTGTAATTGCCATGGGTGCGATTATAGAGAAAATAATGTTGTGGAGCAAGAATTGATAGTACGACGCTTAGGCTGTCAGCTGGTGGAGTGACGGTGAAAACCCGTTGTCAGTTGTAGGTTGTGTGCAAAACTATTAAGTACCGAGTTGCGAGTAGCGAGTTACGAGAGTTCGAGAGTACGAGAACTGAGAATCCGATTACTCTTTTTAAGATAGGTAGGGTGTCTCAGAAATCAGTAACAACCAACAATATCAGCCATCTTTTTATGAGGATGATTGTTCAAGACATTGAACATGA
>Ga0190346_1000105_pt1 | contig 22020 bp, 23 predicted proteins | sample 48721345_MG_FD_161680 | JGI IMG/M metagenome (GOLD analysis project Ga0190346, IMG submission 161680) | Hydrothermal vent microbial mat bacterial communities from Southern Trench, Guaymas Basin, Mexico - 4872-13-4-5_MG | ecosystem: Environmental > Aquatic > Marine > Hydrothermal vents >... | reverse complement strand
GGGTCGGCCCGGCGACCGGCAAGACCAGCGGCCGTCAGCCGGTCGAGCAGGCCCGTCAGAGTGGCGCTGTCCAACTGCAGACGTTTGCCGAGGTGAACCGAGGTTACGTCGTCGGCCTCGGCAAGAAAAAACAGGGCCATGGCTTGGACCGCGGTGATCCCCAGGTCGGCCACTCGGCGGTTCAAGAAGCGGGTGCCGGCCCGGTTGGCCCTTCCCAATTGAAAAAAAATGCAGTCTTCCGCGCGCATACCTTTTGCACCTCAATATTTTGTGTGCAAGCTAGCCCATTGCACGCCGGCTGTCAAGACCGATGTGGCTAAAATTGGGCCACCGCGGACTTCCTGGCGGGGCCCAGCACATGGTACATGTCGATGCGCCCCTTGCCCTTGATCTCGATCTTGCCGCGGTATTGGCAGTCGAAGTCGTGCCGCACCAGGTCGTAGGTGTAAGCCGACAGGTTGACGCGCCCCGGTTCGGCCGCACTTTCGATGCGGGCGGCGATATTCACTGCATCCCCCCAGATGTCGTAGGTGAACTTGGACTTGCCCACCACGCCGGCCACCACCCCGCCGCTGTGGATCCCGATGCGCATGGGCCATTTGAGGGCCGAATGGCGATTGCGCTCCTCGATGAAAGCGGTCATTTCCAGGGCGCAGCGCACGCAGGCGACGGCGTGGCGGGGCAAGGGCTCAGGAAGTCCGGCCACCGCGAAGTAGGCATCGCCGATCGTCTTGATCTTCTCCAGGCCGTGACGCGCCACGATGTCATCGAAAGCACTGAAAATGGCGTTGAGTTCGTCCACCAGCTTCCGTGGCGGAATGGTGCCCACCGTGACGGTAAAATCCACCAGGTCGGCAAAGAGGACACTCACCTCTTCATGGCGACGGGGGGTGTTGCGGCCGGTGGTGCGCAGCTCTGTGGCCACCGCCCGCGGCAGGATGTTGTAGAGAAGCCGCTCCGTTTCTTCCTTTTCGCGCCTCAGCTCCGCCGTTTGGGCTTCGACCCGCTCGGCCAGCTCCCGGTTGTTGGCGGCCACCAGTTCCTGCTGAAAACGAATGCGCTCGATTTCTTCCTCCGCCAGGCGCCGGCGTAGCCTGGCCATGCGGTCGGCAATGCCGAGGGAAAAGAACATCACCTGGAAGACGATCCCGATCACCGCGGTGTTTCTCAGCCATGGATGCCAGGGAACGAGTCCCAGAATCCCAAAACCGTACAGGCAGACGCCGGCACAGAAAAAGCTGTTGCCCGCCAGGTAGGCCCGGGCGGGTCGAAAACCGCGCAGCAGGCAGATCACCGCCATGATGATAGCGGAAACGAAAACGGTCAAAGAGATGACGGTATTCCAGACAAAGCCGGCACGACGCAACTCCAGGCCGATGAACGGTGCGCCGATAAGTGGACCGGCGCAAAGCAAAACCATCATCACCTGGAGCCAGCGATGGCCCCAGGGAAGGTTTTCGGCCGTACCGAGAAACTGCTGGGTGAAACGGGCGAACAACGTCACCGTGGCCAGCACGAGGAGCCAGGAAAACAGGCTGTCCCACCGGGGGTAAGACGGCCAGAGCAGACAGCCCAGCCGCTCGCCGACGCTGAGGATGTACAGCCCCGCGCAAAGGCTGTAGAGGGCGAAGTAGAGGTAGCCGTGCTCGCGCACGAAGATGAAAAGGGCCAGGTTGTAGAGCCCCAGCCCGACAATGATGCCGACCAGAATGCCGTCCAAACAGGCGTCGGCGACAATGGCCCCTATCGTTGCCACGGTAAAGCCCTAAAAATCTCTCCCCGGAATCGCAATGCGTGACTTGTCCTCGGAGGAGTTTGAACGTTCACGCTGCATTTTTTCCAGCTCGTTGACCATCTCTTCAAGGGCGGCCTGCATGGCGCCGGGAAAGGCCTCCACGGCCTCCTTGAGGTTGTTGGCGGCCAGAACTGCCTGAATCGGCAGGGGGCCGTCGGGGGTTAGCACCTGGGCCGTCCCGATGAAAATCGGGGTGCGTCCCTGGTCAGCGCTGCCGTCAGCATGCACCGGCACCAGCCGCCGCACCGCCCCGGATTGCAGGTCGGTAAAGCTCTCCTCGCGGTAAAGCGCATCGGGATTGATGGAAAAATCGATGCCGCCTTCACGTTTTGACGCCATGGAAAACTCGCTTTCTGCGCACTCCACCCGGGGCAGGCGCGTTTGAATCTAGATTTTTAGAATTTGGTAGAATTGGAAAGCGCTTGACGCGGAAGGCCAAATTCGAGGACATCGGAGCACAAGCGCCGTCGTTTGTCAACTTTCAGCCTCGCCGCCGCAAGGCCCGGTCAAAAAGTGATCCCCTTCCTTTCTTATCAGAGAGAAATCATTCCGGTCGCCCCGTGCGGGGCTGGCCAAAATGCATCAACAGCGCGGCAATGATGCCACTGTCAGTACTGCCCGCACACTGTCCCGCCGAGCCAACGCCAGAACCATGCGGACACCGGCCACCATCAGCAGTGCCCCAGGATGGCCAAGGGGATCAAGTGAATCAACGTGATTCGGTCAACGGTCCTTGATCAAGGCGGACTTTTTCAGATTCTGCCGGATGTAGCGGGCATGCAAGAGCAGGTGAATCACGATGGTGAGGGAAAACAACAGCGCTCCGACCTGATGTACGGCACGCAGCGCCTGGCGCAGGCCGTAAACCGCGCTGGCAGGCCCCCCGCCGTGGGGCAACAGCCAGGCGGCAGCCCCGGTGATCACCATCAGGGCGAAAAGGATGAAGGCGACCACATTGATGATCCAACGCGCAGCGTTGCTTTCCATTTCGTAGCTCCCGGGAAAAGGTGAAAAACAACATTGGGCAAGATAACCGAACCGGCCCCGGGTGTCAAAATACAGCGATGACGACCGAACCATCGCCAGCAACGGTTTGACACCCCGCAACGGCTCGACTATGAGAATATTGACCTCTTTGCTGCCGAGATTTTCAAGAAACGCTTTTCGCCAGCCGCCAGGAAGATCATGTATATCTCTGCCTACACGCATCGACATCAACTGCTTCAGATCACCGAAAGATGGCTTTCGAACCAACTGGCGCCGGACGATGCCCTGCAGATCACCCGGATCATCACCTACGACGGCTTTATCGCCTGGCATACCCTGGTCGACTTCGTTCAGGGGTTGACCCGGCGGCTCAACAACGCCAAGATCCGCACCCTGGCCCTCTACTGCAAAAAAGGCCTGAAGGACTTCATCACCGCCACCTGCCACAGCCCCTCCCCGCGGGCTGCGGAGCTGGTCGCCGACTACCGGCGACTGCCAGAGTACTACTACGTGGGCTCGCCCATGGCCGGATACCTGTTTCACGATCCTGCCGGACGTGTGTTGAGCATCTGCCGCTTCAAGCGCACCAGGCGGATCGCGGAAAAAGCAAGCCGCTATGCGGCCTTGCACATGCGAAAACGTCTCAGGCAGCAGTCTGAAAGGCTCTTGCACGAGGCTGCCGAAGCACCGCCGCCCCGGGACACCCTCCCCGCCGAGATCCAGCGCAAGGCCGAGGAGGCCCTGATGGCCACCATCCGCGACGGCGGCCTCAGGCTTCCCCGCCTGGAGATGAAAATCCGCGATGTGGTCGGCGCCAAGATCATCGACTGGGGGTTCGGCCCGGATGGCCTGGAAGCCGCCCTGGCAAAGATGCCGGGAGTACGCATCCTGGAAAAGGAGATCCACCAAGGTGTCTACAATGCCGTTCACTACAACATCGGCCTGCAGATCCAAGCCGATGCGATCATCAGGGCCTTTGCCGCCTCTGCGCACCGGCAAACCTGCCGCCGCCGAGGGCTTCCCTCCGGCGACGGCACATCGGACTTCGAGGCTTTCATCCACAACGGCGCCTCGGAGCTTGGCCTGGATTTGATCCTGACCACCTACGAAGAGCTGCTGGAATCGGAAATCGGCCGCAGCATGCACGAGGCCCGCATCTTCAGGCAGCGACAAGAGGAATCGCTTTTCGGCAACATTCCGGCCAACATCGGCTACATCATCGAGTACCTGCTGGCCGTGGGGCTGAGCCCGGTAACGGAAATCGACGAAATTCCCATCAAGCTCTGGGGCCGCTACCTTCCCGACACCCTGAGCTACTGCATCCGCAAACTCTATGGCATCCCGGAATACACCCTGATCGACGATTGACCGGATCCCGGGGACGGCTACTGGATATGGATAGTTTTCCTGGTTGACACACTATATGTAGGGCTATATAGTACTCCAATGAATCCGGCAGGCGTGACGCCCCATGCCTGCCGGCAATTTTTCTCAAATGCCAAACCGTTTTTCACAAGGAGGCAGGTTTCATGCACCTGATGAGCGCCCAGCGCCTTTGCGATCTTTTCGAAGCCCATCCGGACCAGCCGACCCTCTCCTGGTCCGGCCGATGCCACGATTGCCAGGCCAAAGTCGAAGTCACCGCCACCCCCCAATCCGACGGAATTCATATCTCCGGCGGGGCCGTGTACGAACCGACAGAAGGGCGGTTTTTTCTCAAGTGTGATGCCTGCCACCGCAAGGACCCGGTGCTGCGCAACTTCCAGGCCTGCGAGGTCTACAGCCGGGTGGTGGGCTACCTGCGCCCGGTGGCCCAGTGGAACGACGGCAAACAGGCCGAGTTTTCCCTGCGCAAGACATTCGACCGCAGTCTGTCGGTTGCCGGGGACCTTTCCTGACGATTATTTCAATTCCTTGATCTTTTCGATATCGGCCGTCCTGCCGATAATCACCAGGATATCGCTGTCCTTAACCACGAAGTCGGCGCCGGGGACCATCAAAAAGCGCTCCGGCACCAGCTCCTTGACGGCGATGATGTTGATTTCGTAGCGCTTACGCAGGTCCAGGTCCTTGAGGGGCTGGCCGATGAACGAGCGCGGCGGATCGATCTGGGCAATGGTGTAATCCTCCTGCAGGGGAAGAAATTCCAAGATGTTGGGCTGGGTCAGGCGCATGGCCAGGCGCTTGGCCATGTCCTTGCCCGGCCGGATGATCTCGCTGGCCCCCAGCTGTTCCAAAATCTGGCCGTGGTCGTCGTCTTCCGCCTTGGCGATAATTCGTTTGACCCCCATCCGCTGCAGGTGGAAGCAGATCAGAATACTCGGCTTGATGTTGGCCCCGGTACTCACGATCACGGCATCCATCTCTTCCAGCCCAAAACTTTTCAACATTTCGGCATCGGTCATATCGGCCACGATGGCACTGGTACAATGGGGCTCGACGGCCTGGACCCGCTCCTTGTTGCGATCGATGGCGATCACCTCGTTTTTGGCTTCAAACAACGCCTTGGCCACATAGTAGCCGAAGCTGCCGGCGCCGATCACGACGAATTTTTTCATCTTCTCTCCATTCTATCCGATCATCAGGTTCTCTTCCGCGTACTGGATCCCCTTGGTAGAGGCGGCCCCGGCGATAATATAGGTAAAGGCCGGCACCCCGACCCGGCCGATGATCATCAGCACGATGATCGTCAGCTTGCCCACCGGCGTCAACACACCGGTGGCCCCCATGGACAGCCCCACCGTGGCGAAGGCCGAAACCGTCTCGAACAGATAGCTCAAGAACTGTCGGTTTCCGCCAATGCGCGCCCCATGCTCGGGATCGGCGAACAGGATCACGAATACCGCCACGCCGATGGTGGCCAGGGAGAACACCAGCACCGATACGCTCTTGGTAACGGTCTCGCCGGGAAGGGTCTTGCCAAAAAGGTTGACGCACTTGCGGCGCATCAGACGGCTCCAGGAAAAACCGCCCAACACCACCAGGGTCGTGGTCTTGATGCCGCCGCCGCAGGATCCCGGCGAAGCGCCCACCAGCATCAAAAACATCATGAACAGCAGGGTGGCCGTGTTGAACGAAGCGATGTCGATGGTGTTGAACCCGGCGGTGCGACAGGTCACGGATTGGAAAAACGCCGTGAGCAGCCGCTCGCCGATGCCCATGGAAGCCACCGTGGTCTTTTCGGAAACCAGGATCACCAGGGCTCCCAGGCCGACCAGCGCCGCGCTGGCAGCCAGCACGGCCTTGGTCTGAATGGAAACCCTGCCCTTGTCCGAGCCGGTAGCGTGGCGGTAGATCTCGTAGACCACCGGGAACCCGATGCCACCGAGGACGATGAGGCTGCCGACGGTGGCATTCACGATCCCCGAGGCCCGGAAACCAACCAGACTGTCGGTAAAGAGGGAAAAACCGGCGTTGCAAAAGGCTGACACGGCGTGAAACACGGCGAGCTTGGCTGCCTCACCGGCCGGATAAGCGCCCTGCCAGTGGAGAAACAGGGCCAGGGCGCCGACGGTTTCGATGATCACCGTAAAAACGATCACCGAACGCAAAATGGCGTAGATATCAGCGCGGGGCGCGGCACTGAAAACTTCCTGCATGGCCATGCGTTGCTGGAAGACCACTTTTTTGCCAATAATTTGAAACAGCGCCACGGAGATGGTCATGATTCCCAGCCCGCCGATCTGGATCAAAAAGAGGATCACCCCTTGGCCGAAGGCGGAAAAATAGCTGCCGGTGTCCACCACGATCAAGCCGGTCACGCAAACCGCCGAAGTGGCGGTGAACAGGGCGTCGATGAAGGCCAGCCGACCGCTGCCAGCGGCCGCCGGCAGCATCAGCAGCAGGGTTCCCACCGCGATGGTGGCCAGAAAGCTGAACAGCAGCAGGTTGGTGGGGTGCAGGCGGCGTAAGCGATGCTGGAACCAGGAAGTCATGGGCGATAGTGTTCGCTGCTGGTGTGAGGGCTTGCCCGCCAACCGAAAAGCTAAGGATTGGTGGCTTCAGATGGTGGCATGTTAGCACGATTTGCTCGAAATGAAACGTCTGGCGATGCCGCCGGGCCTCTCTGCCGTCTCGCCGGCCGCGCCACAAGCGCTTGCCCCCCCGCAAGACAATTGACAAGGCCCCCGACCGGAATTACATGAATTCAGGGCTTGATGGGTTCGCAAGAAACCCGAACTGTCATCCCGAGCGCAGCGAGGGATCTCTGCGCAAACCGGCTTATCTCAAAATTTCGAATGGAAGAGGACATGGCGGAGAGGATCATGTTCGCTGTCAGCCAGGAAGCCAGAAGCAAGGCGGCGGCGTTTTTCAACGGCCGCGAGATCCAGCCGATCCGGGTTTACGTCTCCACCCAGGAGGACTGCAAACGTTTTGCCCTTGCCTTGGACCAGAAGCGCGCCGGCGATGCCGTCTATGAACTCGACGGGGTAACCTGGGTCATCAACGCGGATTTCCTGCAAAAAGCCCAGCCAGTGCGGATCGACTACGGCGCCGACGGATTCGAAATCACCGCTGCCATCGATCCCAACGCCGGCGCCTGCGCCACCTGCCAGGCGGCGGGCAAATGCGGTCATTAGGGGCCGACGCCTGAGTCTGGACGTTTAAAGCTCGGAAAAACGAGGCCCGGAACTTGCCATTGGCACGCCGGGCCTCGTTTCGTTGATCTCACACCCCGCTGGCCGTGGCCGGGTGGGCCTTGAGGTACTCCAGGCGGTTGAGCCCGTTGATGTACGCCTTGGCCGCGGCGGTGATGATGTCCGGGTCGGCCCCCTTGCCCAGGGCCACCAGGCCGTTTTCGCGCAGGCGCACCGTCACCTCGCCCTGGGCGTCGGTGCCGCCGGTCAGGGCGCTGATGGTAAAACGCAGCAGCTCGCTGTCGGTCTCGGTGAGACCGGCAATGCAGTTGTAGGCCGCATCGATGGGCCCGTTGCCGTAGGCCGCCCCCCGCCGTTCGCGCCCGTTGACGTTCAGCTTGACGCTGGCCATGGGCATGACGGTGGTGCCGGCGGTGACGTGGAGGTATTCGAGGGAGAAGATCTCCGCGGTGCGCAAAATCCCCTCGGTCACGATCACTTCCAGGTCCTCGTCCACCACGTTCTTCTTCTTGTCCGCCAGCTCCTTAAAGCGCGTGAAGACCAGGCTCAGCTCCTCGTCAGACAGATCGTAGCCCAACGACTTGAGCCGATCGCGCAGGGCGTGACGGCCCGAGTGCTTGCCCAGCACAAGCGCATTGCGATTCAAACCCACCGTCTCGGGCCGCATGATCTCGTAAGTCATGGGGTTTTTCAGCACCCCGTCCTGGTGGATCCCCGCCTCGTGGGCGAAGGCGTTGGCCCCCACGATGGCCTTGTTGGGCTGAATCACGATCCCGGTGAGCATGCTCACCAGCCGGCTGGTGGGATGGATCTCCACCGTGCGGATGCCGCAGTCCAGCGGCAGCCAGTTGTGCCGGGTGTGCAGCGCCATGACCACTTCTTCCAGGCTGGTATTGCCGGCCCGCTCGCCGATGCCGTTGATGGTCACCTCCGCCTGCCGGGCCCCGGCCCCGATGGCCGCCAAGGTGTTGGCCGTGGCCAGGCCCAGGTCGTTGTGGCAGTGGACACTGAGCACCGCTTTGCCCATGTTGGGGGTATGGGCCATCACGTAACGCACCAGGTCGGCGAATTCATCCGGCACGGCGTAGCCCACCGTGTCGGGCAGGTTCACTGTGGTGGCCCCGGCCTCGATGGCCGCCTCGAAAACCTTGCAGAGAAAGTCGCGGTCGCTGCGCGAGCCGTCCTCGGCGGAAAACTCCACGTCGTCGGTGAGGCTGCGGGCATGGGCAACGGCATCGGCGGCGGCGGCGATCACCTCATCGCGGTTCATCTTGAGCTTGTACTGCATGTGGATGTCGCTGGTGGCGATGAAGGTGTGGATCCGCGGGTGCCGGGCGTGGCGCACCGCCTGCCAGGCCCGGTCGATGTCGCTGCGCGAGGCCCGCGCCAACCCGGCTACCCGGGTGGTTTCCAGCTTGGCAGCGATGCGGCTCACCGCGTCGAAGTCGCCCTCCGAGGCGGCGGGAAATCCGGCTTCGATGACATCGACACCCAGTTTTTCCAGTTGGGTGGCCAGACGCAATTTTTCGGCGGTGTTCATGCTGGCGCCCGGTGACTGCTCGCCGTCGCGCAAGGTGGTGTCGAAAATGATCAGACGGTCGTTCATGGGGTCTCCTCTTAAAACAAAAACGGATCTTCAAAAAACAATGGGGATCATCCAGTCAACGCTGCGTCCGATCGAGCATGGGCCGCAGACCGCGACGCCCGGGGCGGCGCGGTGCTGCGGCGTTGATGGCTCCTCTTGGCATCATATGGTGCTTCCCTGCCTATCCGAAGGTTGTCGATTTCACCGGGGCGCTCCGCCTTTGCTCAAACAACAGCCGTCTTTGCACCGTTGCCGTTGACCGCCTTGGCCAGCTTGTACTGGAAGCTGTCCGCCAGGGCCTGCCAACTGGCCTCGATGATGTCTTCGCTCACCCCGATGGTCTGCCACACGTCGTCCTGGTCGCGGGACTCGATGAGCACCCGCACCCGGGCCGCCGTTCCCTCCCGGCCGTCGATGACACGCACCTTGAAATCCACCAGGCGCATGGTCCGCACCTGGGGATAGAACTTGTCCAAGGCCTTGCGCAAAGCGTTGTCCAGGGCACTGACCGGACCGTGGCCTTCGGCAGCGGTGATCTCCTCCTGGCCGTCCACCTTGATCTTGATGGTGGCGTGGGCCGCGCACGGGCGGTCCTGATCCTTTTCGATGGACACCCGAAACGCCTCGAGTTCGAAATGGGGCGTAAACTGGCGGGTGAACTTTTCCATCAGGATCTTCAACGATCCGTCGGCGGCATCAAACTGGTAACCGGCCTGCTCCATCTCCTTGATGCGCGTGACCAGGCGGTTGCGTTGGTCCCCCTCGCCGTCCAGATCGATGCCCAGCTCCCGGGCCTTGTAGGTCACGTTGCTGCGACCGGACATATCCGACACCAGCACCCGGCGCCGGTTGCCCACCCGCTGCGGGTCGGTGTGCTCGTAGGCCCTGGGCTCCTTCATGATGGCATGCACGTGGATGCCGCCCTTGTGGGCGAAGGCGCTCTGGCCCACGAAGGGACGGTTGCTCTGGGGCACGAGGTTGGCCGTCTCGCTGACAAAACGCGACAGCTTCTTGAGCTTGCGCAAATCGTCATCGGAGACTGCCGGCAGGTTCATCTTGAGGCACAAGATCGGGATGACGGAGGTCAGATCGGCATTGCCGCAGCGCTCCCCGTAACCGTTGATGGTTCCCTGGACCATGGTGGCGCCGGCGCCCACCGCCTCGATAGTGTTGGCCACGGCCAGGCCGCAGTCGTTGTGGGTGTGGATGCCAAGCTTCACCGGTAACCGGCTTGCAAAAAAGCGCTTCACGGCCGCCACGGCCGTCCGGATATCCGAGGGCAGGCTGCCGCCGTTGGTGTCGCAGAGCACCAGGGCGTCGGCCCCGCCTTCGGCGGCGGTGGCCAGGGTTTGCAAGGCATAGTCCGGGTTGTCGCGGAAACCGTCGAAAAAATGCTCGGCATCGTAGATCGTCTCCCGGCCCCGGGCCTTGAGAAAGGCCACCGACTCGCGGATCATGGCCAGGTTCTCTTCGCGCGCAATATCCATGACCGAATCCACGTGAAGATCCCAGCTCTTACCAAAAATGGCCACCGCCGGCGTTCCGCTGTCGATGAGCGCCTGGAGGTTGGCATCCTCTTCGGGCCGGATCCCGGGGCGGCGGGTGGCGCCGAAGGCGACGATGCGTGCCTTGGCGAAGGTTTCCTGACGGGCCAGCTCGAAAAACTGCATGTCCCGCGGGTTTGATCCCGGCCAGCCGCCCTCGATGTAGTGAATCCCGGCATCGTCCAGACGCTTGGCGATCTGGAGCTTCTCGCTGGCGGAGAAGTTGACGTTCTCCCCCTGGGTGCCGTCGCGCAGGGTCGTGTCGTAGAGCCATACCGGTGGTTCCATGGGCGTTTCTCCTTAAACGCGCCGGTTCTCCGGCCGCAGGGCGCGCACAGCAGCGCCGGCCCGCCACATCTCGCTGTCGTGGATTTGTTTCAGCTCCTGCTCTAGCCTGGACCGGTAGTCGGGAGCGCTGTTGACGTCCAGGACCCGGCGCGTCTCGCTGCCGTCCACCACCTTGCGGTAGAGGTCCTCGAACACCGGCGCCACCGCATCGCGAAACTTCGGCGCCCAGTCCAACGCACCGCGCTGGGCCGTGGTGCTGCAGTTGGCGTACATCCAGTCCATGCCGTTTTCCGCCACCAGGCGGATCAGGCTCTGGGTCAGCTCCTCGACGGTCTCGTTGAAGGCCTCGCTGGGGCTGTGGCCGTTGCGCCGCAGCAGGTTGTACTGGGCCTCCATCACCCCGGCCAAGCAGCCCATCAGCACGCCGCGCTCGCCGGTCAGATCGCTGTGGACCTCTTTTTCAAAGGTGGTGGGAAAGAGGTAGCCGGAGCCGATGGCGATGCCCAGCGCGATGGTACGTTCCCGGGCCCGGCCGGTGGCGTCCTGGTGGACGGCGAAGCTCGAATTGATGCCGCTGCCCTCAAGAAAATTGGTGCGCACCGTGCGACCCGATCCCTTGGGCGCCACGAGGATGACATCGACATTTTCCGGCGGCACGATCTGGGTCTGGTCCCGGTAAACGATGGAAAAGCCGTGGGAAAAATACAGGGCATCCCCCGGGTTGAGGCAGGCGGCGATCTTCGGCCACATCGCCATCTGGCCGGCGTCCGAGAGCAGGTACTGCACCACGGTGCCGCGGCGGGCCGCCTCTTCGATGGGAAACAGGGTCTCGCCGGGGACAAAGCCGTCGTCCACGGCCCGCTGCCAGGAAGCCCCGCCTTCACGCTGGCCCACGATGACCCGTATCCCATTGTCGCGCAGGTTCAGCGCCTGCCCCGGCCCCTGGACCCCGTAGCCGAGCACCGCCACCGTCTCGTCGGCCAGCACCTCGCGGGCCTTTTGCAGGGGAAACTCCTCCGCGGTGATCACCTCTTCCACAACGCCGCCAAAGTCGATTTGAGCCATTCTGTTTTCTCCTTAGCTCTTTTTAGGTACAAATGGGGTGGGCCGGGCCGCCACACAGCCAAGCCCAAGTTTCAAGTTTCAAGCATCCAACTTCATCAGTTCGGCTCGCGCAGCAGAGCCACGGTGCCGGCACGGGCAATCTTCTGGATACCCATGGGCCGCAGCAGGTTGATCAGGGCCGCCAGCTTGCCCTCGGTGCCCGTGACCTCAATGATGTAGTGCTCCAGGCCCACGTCCACCACCTTGCAACGGAAGATGTCCACGATGCGCAGGATCTCGGCCCGGTGCTCCGGCTTGGCCTGAACACAGATCAGGGCCATCTCCCGTTTGACGGCGTCGTCCCCGCTCAAGTCGCGCACCTTGATGACGTTGACCAGCTTGTTGAGCTGTTTTTCGATCTGCTCCACCACCGGCGGGTTGGCCAGGGTGGTCAGGGTAATGCGCGAAATTTTCGGATCGATGGTTTCCGCCACGCAGAGGCTCTCGATGTTGAACCCGCGGCCGGAAAACAGGCCCACCACGCGGGAAAGCACTCCAGGTTCGTTGTCCACCAGCATGGTGAAGATGTGTCGTTCGGTAGTCATGTGATTCCGTCTCGTATGTCTGGTTGTGAATTCGGACCGCTCCGACGGGTCTGGCAATGTTCAAAAGCTGAATCTCGACAGTTTCCCCGCCTTGGTTACACCAGCAGCATCTCGGTGATCGGCGCGCCCGCCGGCACCATGGGATAGACGCTTTCCTCCCGCTCCACCACGAAGTCCATGATCACCGGGCCCGGGGTCTCGATGCCCTTTTGCAGCACCGCCTCCACCTCATCGGGACTTGTGGCGCGCAGCCCCGTGGCCCCGTAAGCCTCGGCCAGGCGGACGAAGTCCGGCTGCACCTCCATGCCGGTGCAGGCGTAGCGTTTCTGGTAAAACAGCTCCTGCCATTGGCGCACCATGCCCAGGTACCCGTTGTTGAGGATCACGATTTTTACCGGCAGGCCGCACTGCATGGCGGTGGCCATCTCCTGGATGTTCATCTGGATGCTGCCATCGCCGGCAATGTCCACCACCAGCTTGTCCGGAAAGGCCACCTGCGCCCCGATGGCCGCCGGCAGCCCGAAGCCCATGGTGCCCAGGCCGCCGGAAGTGATGAAATGCCGCGGCTGTTCAAAATGGTAAAACTGGGCGGCCCACATCTGGTTCTGGCCCACCTCGGTGGCGACGATGGCCTTGCCGCCGGTGAGCCGATGCAGGGTTTCCACCACGAACTGGGGCTTGATGGCCTCTGCCTGGCGGTAGGCAAGTTGGTGGGTGCGGCGCCAGGCGTCGATCTGATCCAGCCAGGGGGCTCGCTGTTCGGCCAGGTCCGGCGGCAGCTTTTCGTCGATCAGCGCATTGAGGGCCTCGATCGTCAAGCGGCAGTCGCCCACCACCGGGATGGTCACCGGCACGTTCTTGCGGATCGAGGTGGGATCGATGTCGATGTGCACGATCTTGGCCTGGGCCGCGAAGGCGTCCGTCTTGCCGGTGACCCGGTCGTCAAAGCGCACGCCCACCGCCACGAGCAGGTCGGCGTGGCTAACGGCCATGTTGGCCCGGTAAGTGCCGTGCATGCCGATCATCCCCAGCCAGAGGGGATCGGTACCCGGAAAGGCCCCCAGTCCCATCAGGGAAGAGGTCACCGGGATGGCGGTTTTGCGGGCAAAGGCGGTGAGCTCCGCGCCGCCGTCCGACAGGATCACCCCGCCGCCGGCGAAAATCACCGGGCGCCGGGCCTTGGCCATCAGGCCGGCGACCTTGCGCAGCTGGTGCTTGTTGGGCCGGTAGGTGGGACGATAGGCCCGCAGCTGCACCGGGCCGGCAGGAGGACTGTAAAGGGAGCGGCCGTTGACGACATCCTTGGGAAGATCGATGAGCACTGGCCCGGGCCGGCCGGAGCGGGCGATGTGAAACGCCTCGTGGATCACACGGGCCAGGTCTTCGGTACGGCTCACCAGGTAGTTGTGCTTGGTGCAGGGGCGGGTGATGCCCACGATATCCACCTCCTGGAAGGCGTCGTTGCCGATGAGGTGGGTGGGGACCTGGCCGGTGAGGATCACCAGGGGAATCGAATCGGCGTAGGCCGTGGCGATGCCCGTGACCGTATTGGTGGCCCCGGGCCCTGAGGTCACCAGGCAGACGCCGACCCGCCCGCTGGCGCGGGCGTACCCATCGGCGGCATGCACGGCGCCCTGTTCATGGCGCACGAGAATGTGGCGGATATCGGTTTGCACCAGGGCGTCGTAGACATCGATCACCGCTCCGCCCGGAAAGCCGAAAATGGTATCGACCCCCTCGCTTTTGAGCGCCGCCATGAGGATCTGGGCACCGCTCATCTCCTGGGGCGCTGGCCCGGCAAACGCCGCTGCCTTCTTGGCCTGGCCGGCCGTTTTGATGGATTTCATGGCTCCTCCCGCGATTTTGTCAAAAAAAAATCCGTTAGCGCCTTTCGGGGGCTGCTAACGGATTCTTGTTATCTTTGGGTAATGGGTCGCTAAGCCATTATCAGCCCCCGGTGTGCCTCGCAGGCAATAATAAGGCCTACGAGGACGCCAATAATGAGAATGAGGCTGATAATGAAAAGACCGAACATCCGGTGTTCCCTTTATTTTTTTCCCAAGGTTGAAGCCAACTTTTACGCGATGACCCAAATCAAGTCAAGTTGAAAAATGTTAGACACCCGAGCCGGGGCCGCTTCAGCGCAATTCTTGGCGAAAAGTCAGGTCCCTGGTCATGCCGGAGCTTTTTTCGATGCGAAGCCGATTCTCGTTGAAAAACCGGCTTAGAGACTGGAGGCCAAATCCCGGGCCTTTTTTGCCCAATCGCTGTCCGGGGCCAATTCGATGACCTTGCCCAGGGCGTAACGGGCGTTGTTGGTGTCTCCAACCGCGGCGTAGGCCCGCCCGAGTTCAAACTGGATCTCCGCACGCCCGGGAACCAGGCCGGCGGCGGTCTGCAAGGGCGCCACGGCCTCTTCTGCGCGGTTTTGCGCCAACAGGACCCGCCCCAGCCCCACCAGGGCACGGATGAAGGTTTGATCCTGCGCGACGCCCTGCTTGTAGTGGGATAGCGCCAGGCGGTAGGCCTGCTCGGCCTTCTGCTGGCGCCCGGTGCGATAATAGGCCCAGCCGAGATTGCAGGCGGCCAGTTGCGGGGTGGGGTAGAGCAGATCCTCCAGGATCCGCTCCAGGTGGTCGATGGCCGCGGCATACTGCCCCTGCTTGAGCAGCACAACGGCCAGGTTGTTGCGCGCTTCTGAAAAATCCGGCTTCAGCTCCAGCGCCCTGGAAAAATGCTGGTCTGCCAGATCCAGCCGATCCAGTTCATCGTAGGCCAGGCCCAGCAAGTTGTGCACCCGCGGATCGGAAGAATTGAGCCGCTCGGCTTCCAGCAGCTCCCGCAGGGCCGCCCGGGGGGCGCCGTCCACCAGATGGGCTTCACCCAGATCTCGCAGGGCCGCGGCCCGGGCGACGGGATCGACCTGCCCAGTGGTACATGCCATCAGGACCAAGGCCATTGCCACCAGGGCCATCACCATCGTTTGCGCCGGCGATCTTTTCATCGGCTTTCCCTGCTATGGGTTGTTTTCCCAGGCGGTCTGCACGGGTTTCGGTCAAATCTCCTTCAGATCCAAAACGCGGGCGATCTCCCGGCTGGTCAGGTCCACGAAACGCTCGAAATCCGCCCCTTGCAACGGACGCCCCGGGGCCGGCACCTTTTCCAGATCAGCCGGCTGCACGGTGACGGGACGGTTGATGAGCGCCCTGTCGGGAACCACCTCGAACTCTTCGGGGAACGTTTCGCTGAAGTAAAGCTCCTGAAAGCCGCTAAACTTCAAGGCGTGGGCCGTGGAATCGAGCACGGCCGTTTCGCTGTCGTTCACCCAGCCCTGTTCTTTGGCGGCCACCAGGCCGGCGAGGCATTCGCCGCCGTGGGTGCAGGCCACGTGACCGTTGCGGTTGGCGGTAAGCTGCCAGTCCATGATCTGCTGCTCCGTCACCCCCGCCACATAAATGCGCCGGCCTCCGGCCACCTGGTCGTAGCGCCGGGCCAGATGAACCACCCGCGGCATGGACACCGGGTTGCCGATCATGGCGGCCTGGGCCACGCTGGAGCGCACCGTCACCGGCTCGAAGCGCCGCTTGGCCGGATCCGGCTCCTGGTAGTAGCGGTAAACCGGATCGGCGTGAAAGGACTGCACCCCGATGATCTTGGGCAAGCCGTCGATGATGCCGGCCTGGTGGAACTTGAGAAACCCGCTCATCACGGCGGTGATGTTGCCGGCATTGCCGATGGGCACCACCACCACCAGGTCGTCCATGGCGTACTCGAAATCCTGGGCGATTTCGTATGCGTAGGACTCCTGGCCGAGAATCCGCCACGCATTCTTGCTGTTGAGCAGGGCCACATTGTAGCGCTCCGACAAGGCTTCGACCACCTTCATGCAGTCGTCGAAAACACCGGGGATCTCGAAAACCGCCGCCCCGCTGCCCAACGGCTGGCTCAACTGCTGGGGCGTCACCTTGCCCCGAGGCAGGAGCACCGCCGACTTGACCCGCGGCTGCAAATAAGATGCGTAGAGGGCGGCGGCGGCCGAGGTGTCGCCGGTGGAGGCGCACACCGCCAGCACCTCGTCGAGACGACCGCCATCGATAAGGTGCCGGATGTAGCTGAAGGCGCTGGCCATGCCCCGGTCCTTGAACGAAGCACTGGGGTTTTGGCCGTCGTTCTTGAAGAAAAAGCGCATCCCGGCCCGCTCCTGCAACAGCGGGCTGGCCTCCACCACCGGGGTGTGCCCCTCTCCCAGGTACACGATGGCCTCAAGGGGAATCACCGGCCCGATGAATTCGTGGTAGCGGTAAATCCCCTTGAGGGCGGGGATGGTAAGCATCTTGCGGTAGTCGAACAGCTGGCGCCAGGTGGCCCCGTCCACCGCCCGCAACCGGTCGAAATCCTCGTCTTCGATCAGCAGCACTTGGCGGCAGGCCGGGCAAGTATAGAGGAGCCGCTCGATGCCGAAACGCTCCCCGCAGCCGAGGCAGCGATAAACCAAGCGTCCGGCGCAGCGGGGCACCACCATGTCCTTCCAGGGGGCGCTGAGGGCTTCCGGGTTCATGGCGCGATCACCTCCATCCCGCCCATGTAAGGCCGCAGGGCCTCGGGGATGCGCACCGAACCGTCGGCCATCTGGTTGTTTTCGCAGATGGCCGCCACGGTACGCCCCACCGCCAGGCCGGAGCCGTTGAGGGTATGCACCAGCTCGGTGCCCTTGACCCCCTTGCGGCGCAGGCGGATGTCGGCCCGCCGCGCCTGGAAGTCCTCGAAGTTGCTGCAAGACGAAATTTCCCGGTAGGTTCCCTGGGCCGGCATCCAGACCTCGATGTCGTAGGTCTTGGCCGCCGAAAACCCCAGGTCCCCGGTGCACAGGGTGATGACCCGATAGGGCAGATCGAGGCGCTGGAGAATCGCCTCGGCATCGGCCAGCAGGGTTTCCAGTTCCGCGTAGCTCGTCTCGGGCAGGGCGAACTTGACCAGCTCCACCTTGTTGAACTGGTGCTGGCGGATCAGTCCCCGGGTGTCCTTGCCGTAGGAGCCGGCCTCGGAGCGGAAGCACGGGGTGTAGGCCGTGTAGTAAAGCGGCAGCGTGTCGGCATCCAGCACGGCGCCGGCGTGGATGTTGGTCACCGGCACCTCTGCGGTGGGAATCAGAAAGTAGTCCCATCCCTCGAGCTTGAACAGGTCCGCCTCGAACTTGGGCAGCTGGCCGGTGCCGGTCATGGTGGCGCGGTTGACGATAAACGGCGGCAACACCTCGCGGTAGCCGTGCTCGCCGGTGTGCACGTCGAGCATGAAGTTGATCAGGGCCCGCTCCAGCCGTGCCCCGGCGCCGAAGTAGAGGGGGAAACGGGCCCCGGTGAGACGCGATGCCCGTTCGAAGTCGAAAATGCCCAGCTTTTGACCGAGGTCCCAGTGGGCCTGGGGCTCGAAGTCGAAGGCCGGCGGCTGACCCACCACCTTGAGCACCGGATTGTCCGCCTCGTCCCGGCCCACCGGCACGCTCTCGTGGGGAAGGTTGGGGACGGTGAGCAAAAACTGCTCAAGCTGCTGCTGGGCGTCGGCCAGGTCGGCCTCCAGGGACTTGATGGTGGCCCCCACCTCGCGCATCTCGGCCATGAGGGCCTCCGGCGTCTGGCCGGCCTTTTTCATCCGCGCGATGTCTTCGGAAACCACGTTGCGCCGATGGCGCAGGGTTTCGATCTGCTGCAAACCGGCGCGGCGCTTTTGGTCCAGGGCCAAAAAGGCGTCAAGGTCCAGGTCCAGGCCCCGGTGGCCCAAGGCCTCGCGGAGTCGCTGAGGATTTTGTCTCACTAGCTTGATATCGAGCATCAGCATTCCTATTTTTTATGATTTGAAATTCAAAGGATGCCGCCGAGGGCCACCCTAAGGAAGCAACCATGGCCGCGAAACAATTCGGGACCTTAGTATGAACCCGATATTTAGTCAATGATTATTATAAGTTGACTTTAATCCAGGCCTCCGCTATAGTGCCCGTGGAATCAGCTCGGCCCGAGGCGCCCCGGGCCTGCAAGGTCTGGATTCGTACTTTGGAGGAAAATCCATGGAGGACCAGCACACCACCAAACAGGAGCTGCGGCAACAGATCATTTCGGTGCTGGAAAACCTGTCCGAGGCCGAGCGCGCCGAACGCACCCAAGCCATCGAAGCGCGGCTGTTCGAGTTTGCCAACTTTCTCGAAGCCCGCATCGTGATGATGTACATGCCGGGCCCGGGCGAAGTCGACACCCGCGCCATGATCCAAAAGGCCCTCCAGTACAACAAGATCGTTGTCCTGCCTTCCTTCGCGCCGGGCAACAAGAACATCGCGCTGTTAAAAATCGACGACCTGGGCAGCCAGTTGATCGAGGGGCCGTCCGGCATTGCCCAGCCGGATCCCAAGCGCTGCAAGCAGGTGCCCCTGGACGTGGTGGACATTGCCATCCTGCCGGCCATCGGGTTGGACGAGAAGGGGGGACGCCTCGGCGGCGGTCTGGAGGTCTACGACCTGCTCATGCCCCGTCTTGCACCCACCACCCGCAAAGTGGCCCTCGGATTCGAAGAGCAGATCGTCCCCCAGATTCACATGGAATCCCAGGACCGCTTTGTGGACATCATCATCACCAACCAGCGGACCATCTACAAGATCTAGGCTGGCATGACTCCGGAACCGGTCAAATTCAAGCGCCAGCGCCAGGAAATGGTCCGCCAGCAGATCGCCGCCCGCGGCATCCACGATGCGCGGGTGCTGGCTGCCATGGAAAAGGTGCCGCGACACCTGTTCGTCAGCGAAGCCCTCATGGACCAGGCCTACGGCGACTTTCCCCTGCCCATCGGCGAGCAGCAGACCATCTCTCAGCCCTACATCGTGGCCGAAATGACCCAGGCTTTGACCCTCGAGCCCGGCGACCGGGTGCTGGAGATCGGCACCGGTTCGGGGTACCAGGCCGCCGTGCTGGCCGAGATCGTGTCGCGGGTCTACACCATCGAGCGGATCTACACCTTGTACGCCCGTGCCCGCAAGCTCTTCGACCGCTTACAGTACCATAACATCGCGACCCGCTACTCCGACGGCACCACCGGCTGGTCGGACGAAAGCCCCTTCGACGCCATCATCGTCACCGCCGGAGCGCCGCGAATCCCGGAGGTGCTGGTGCGCCAGTTGGCCGTGGGCGGCCGCATGGTGCTGCCGGTGGGCAACGCCCACGCGCAGGAACTGGTCCGACTGGTCAGAACCGACCACGGCATCGAGCAGCAGAACCTGGGCGGCTGCCGTTTTGTCAAGCTGGTCGGCGAACAGGGCTGGAAAGACGTCTGAGATGCTCCGGCGCCTTTACGACTGGGTGCGGCACTGGGCCGAAACCCCCTACGGCACTTGGGCCTTGTTCATCCTGGCCTTCTGCGAATCATCCTTCTTCCCAATTCCCCCGGATGTGCTGCTCATCGCCCTGGCCGTCGTGCTGCCGCGCAAAAGTTTTCGCTATGCGGCGGTCAGCACTTTGGGATCGGTCCCCGGGGCTATGCTTGGCTACCTGATCGGCTCGCAGTTCATGGACCGCATCGGGGAGCCCATCATCGCTTTCTACGGCCTCGGCCCCAAGGTGGCCCAGATCCAGTCGCTCTACCAGCACTATGACGCCTGGGCCATCGGCATCGCCGGCTTTACGCCGATTCCCTACAAGCTTTTCACCATCTCCGCGGGCATGTTCGAGGTCAATTTCGCCGTCTTCATAATCGCCTCGATCATCTCGCGCTCGGCGCGTTTCTTTTTGGTGGCCGGCTTCATCTATGTCTTCGGTCCCAGCGTCCAGAGCTTCATCGACCGCTACTTCGATCTGCTGGCGGTCACCTTCACCGTGCTGCTCATCGGCGGCTTCGTCCTGATCAAATATTTATTCTAAAACGCTTTGGTCAGGAGACCCGGCGCCCACGACGGCGCGCAGTCGATCCAGGGCGTCGGGATCGCGCACATCGATCACCGGTGTATCGTGAAATCCGAACCGATCCCTGATCCGCGGGATACAATCCAGCCGGGCAACGAGAATCAGCAGTGGCCCCTCGAGGGTCAGCAGTTCCCTCAGGCGAGACGCCCAGCCTTCTCCCCTGGCCTCCAGCCGGCCGATTTCGTCCACCACGACAAGGTTTGCCCGCCGGCAAGTATCAAGGGCCTCGGCGCCGGCTCGAAACCCCGATTCGAAAAAATCGAATATCCTGCCGTGCTGCGAATGGGGATCGTTCCGACGTCGGGCCAACGGCACGCGCTGGCCACTGGCTAAATTGATCAGGTCGAAACCCGCTCGCAGGCCGTCCCGCCACAACCCTTGGGCCAGGATGCCGGGTAATGGCAATGGGGCGGGAATGTCCGCCAATAAGAGGTTTGGGGAAAAAATCCTCAAAAAGTGGCTTGACGCCGCGAGGCATCAGAGTTAGAAGTTTCTATTTTCGATAGAAATCCTTAAAATAAGGAAGCGACCATGGAGCCCACCAAAATCGACAGCAGTCGCCCATTGCCCGGGCCATTGACTTCCGTGATGGAAGACTACCTGGAGGCGATTTTTGACCTGGATCAGGAGAAGAAGGCAGTGCGCGTCAAAGATATCGCCCGACGCATGGGGGTCAAGATGCCCACCGTCACCAGCATGCTCAAGACTCTGGATGACCGGGGGTTGGTCGATTACCGCAAGTACGAATACGTCGAGCTGACCGTCGCTGGCAGGCGGGTAGGCAAGGAAATGCGCCGTCGCCACGGGCTACTGGCCAGTTTTCTCACCGAAATCCTCAGAGTCGACCCGGCCACCGCAGATGAAGAAGCCTGCCGCATGGAGCACAGCTTGAGTGCCGAAACCCTTGACCGGTTGACCGATTTCATGAGCTTTGTGCGCAACTGCCCCCGCACGGGGGCAAACTGGATCGAGCGCTTCGACGAATATCGCCGCCGGGGGCATCCTCCCGAGGATTGCCCAGAGCGATCGGTCCTTTTCTCCGATCAATTGCAGCAGCGCCTGAACCGGTAAGGATAGAGAGGAACCAACGAGATCGACCTGACGGCCGCGTGTTGGTTTTCTTCGTTTTACAGGAAAAATCCGGCCGGCGGCCATGTTAAGCCCCTTTGTATTAGAGAACATTAACTTAAATAGGGCACTGAAAGATGGCGACAGAGCGGCGACAACACACGGAAAATTTATCAGGCACACTTCGCCCCGTCCCTGTTGCAAGGGGAGAGGCCCGCCGCAACGAGCGCGGCGAAGTGCTGGCTGCCATCGCTGACAGCGTTGCCCGCCAGCAACGGGAAATCGAGCTGCAACAAAATCTGGTGGCCCTGGCCCTCCAGAGCTGCCCGCGATCCGGCGGCTTGTCGGCATTGCCCACCAATTGCCCCCTACGGTCAAGGGAAAAGCGACTAAAGGCAGCGATCCAAGAGGCCATCGACGTGTTGGAATCCACCCGCCGGGCGTTCAAATCCAAGCAACTGGAAATGCTACGCAAAAATCTAACAGCGGTGTTGATCGATACGGATTGAAGATGGACAGGATGCAGTCCTCAGCCGATAATTGCTGGCTAAAAAAATTGGCTTGAC
>Ga0190346_1000096_pt1 | contig 23219 bp, 17 predicted proteins | sample 48721345_MG_FD_161680 | JGI IMG/M metagenome (GOLD analysis project Ga0190346, IMG submission 161680) | Hydrothermal vent microbial mat bacterial communities from Southern Trench, Guaymas Basin, Mexico - 4872-13-4-5_MG | ecosystem: Environmental > Aquatic > Marine > Hydrothermal vents >... | reverse complement strand
GCCGGGGTGGAAAGCTGCATATCCAATGGAAAAACGCTTGAAAATCTAGAAAAATTCATAAAGGGAGAAAGTATCGGCACTCGTTTCAAAGCACGTAATGCAATCAGCTCCAAAAAAGCCTGGATAGGATTTCTTTCCTCCCCTTCGGGAGTGGTTGTAATAAACAGAGGTGCTGAGTTAGCTCTAAAAAAATCAAATAGTCTTTTGCCTGTCGGGGTTATTAAAATTGAAGGAGATTTTCATACAGGAGACATTGTCGATGTTCTGACTGAAAAGGGCAACAGAATCGGAAAGGGTATAACAAACTTCAATAGCACTGAAATGAGAAAAATCATCGGATTGAAAAGCATTGAAGCCAAGAAAGCGCTTGGATACGATTGTCCAACCGCTTTCATTCATACAGATAACTTCTGGAGAGAAGGCTAAATGCTTTGCATCTTTCCTCATAATAGCTCTTCAAACTTATTCTTTTCAACACCACATACTGGGCACACCCAATTTTCTGACAGCTCAGCGAAAGATGTTCCTGGTGCAGTTCCTGATTCTGGATCGCCGTTCCCCGGATCGTAAATATAACCACACACCGTGCAACGATATTTTTTGCCACCGTGAGCTTCAGCTTTTTTCTCTTCAACATATGTAGGAGCTGTTTTGGGAGACTTTCCTCCTTTAATTTCATGGTAATAGGCATATGTCATAGGTTCTTTTTTAGAAATTATTTCCCCGTTAACAAGCTTTCCCATGAAAACAACATGTGTACCGACATCCATGGAATTTACAACTTCTGCCTCTAAATTAGCTACACAGTAATCTTCAAGCAAAGGGGCACCAGTTATTCCTATCTTGTGATTTATATTTTCGAATTTATCTATATCTCTCCCGGATTTAAATCCGAAAAGCCCTATGAGCTTTAATGGAGTGTCCTTAGATAAGACAGACACTCCAAACACCTTGCTTTCCCGAATAAAATCGTAGGTGAGATTCTGCTTATTTATGCAAACTGCTATTGTGGGTGGTTCTGCCAAAACTTGAAATACCACATTGGCTATTTGCCCATTTTTCTTTCCGTTCAAGGTTGACGTAATTACATACAAACCATATGTAACTTTAAATAAAGCATCCAAATTCATCTTTTCACCTCCAGACAGCTACGATTGAAAAATATTGAGCTTGTCGGTTCTCTGCTACAATTTTACATTACCATCGTGATATTTATTTCAAGTGCCAACACAAAGGTGGTGACTGGTTTTTCGTCGACACAAACACATTTGAAAAGTAAAACGCGACACAACAACTGGTGTAAGCGTTTTAGCATCCTTCTATGGAGAAGAATGGCTTTTGAGTAAATTATCCCTTCCTGAATCTTTCCCTATTATTCTGAATTTCATTACACACATTTAACTTACAGTCCAAACTTTTTCAATGGCGCTGGTGAGATAATGGTTTATAATTTAAATGATTAAATTATTAAATTAATGAAAGAAGGTAACCCGGTGCAAAAAAGAACCTCACTCATGATCATCATTATCTTTGCGCTTTCTTCTATTATCATATTCTCTTTTTTACCAAAACTGAATTATGGATCTACTGAAGAGCTCACTTTTAGAGAAGGCAATTCAACAGAAAACCTTCCTGACAAGCTTCTGATTATTGTGAAAACTCCCGGCATTTTTAAAGTAGATAATTCCATGGCACTTTATAGAATGGTGCAGTCATTGAAAGCGATAGATGGGGTATTGAAAGTCAATTCCATTTTTGACGCTGCCGATGTAAAACTAAAGGGATTCAGCCTTGAAGGGAAGCCATATTTCAACGATGGTATTCCAGCAGAAAATGCCTCAGAAATTTTGAACAACCCACTTTATGTTGATAACCTCATTGATTCCAATGGAGAAGTTGCCTTCGTTATTCTCAACGTTAAAAACGTTAACCTTGAATCAGTGTTCAGTGTTCTCAAAGATCTTCCAAAAAATTTCGATTACAACGTAACAGGGACTCCGGTAGTGGATTACGGCATCCAAAAATCCGTGAAGCAACTCATTTTTATCTTTCCACCCGCACTTTTTTTCCTGATGTGGCTGATTTATTTTTTCAGGCTTGGGGATGTCCGTTCTGCAATGCTTCCCCCGTTGTTTGCAGCACTTGCAGCCGGGTTTACATACGGCATTGCGGCAATTATCGGAGTAAAACTCGATATACTCACATCAACAGCAGGACTTTTCGTTATCGTTGTGAGTTCTTCGTACGGGCTTCACGTGATTGACAGGTATCTTCTCTTCAGGTCCAAACAGGGCCATAGTGGAGCACTTATGCATGCAATTAAAGATGAGGCCCCTTCGCTTTTCTTGTCGGCACTTACAACTGCCGTTGGTTTTTTGACTTTCCTCTTTAGTTCAATGAAAGCTATGAAAGAATTGGGATTACTTGTTTCATTGGGAGTTGGATTTAGTTTCGCCTTCTCGTTGGTTGTAATTCCGGCTATCATTTCCCTTATCGATCTCAAAACTCACCACAAAAGGATGACCGTAAAATTCAAGCTGGGGAGCAAAACAGGAATTGGTATTTCAATTGCCATGTTATTTTTGCTTGTAATTTCGCCATTTTTCATAAAAAATCTCGAGGTGAATTCCGACCAATTTGGCTTTTTCAAAAAAAGCTCCGATCTGGTTCGCTCGGCTGAAGTTAGCAAAAAATATTTTGGCTGGGTTGTTCCCTTTTATATAGAACTCCAAAAAGATGGTAATTTCACTGCTAAAGATGCGGCCATTATTGAAAACATACTCGATGATCTTCATTCAATTAAAAATGTACGGGGTACCAGCTCAATAATGGACATTGTTGACAATTTCAATATTCCTCTCCCCATCACGATGATTTTCTCTCGCACTGAACGGGGTCAGGAATTTCTGAACGAATTTGTGGAAGGTAAAAATCTGCGAATAATGGTAAAAACACCTATAACTGACGCTGTGGGAGCCATAACTCTGAAGACGTCTATTGAGGATGTTATGAATAAGTATCCTCAATACACTTATACAGTGAATTCGCCTTTGTTGAATTTCGCAGCTTTGAATATGAATACCTCTAAAAACCAGATTATGACTATATTGATGGCCTCTGGTGCTATATTCATTTTGTTGCTTATCGTCTTTCGAAACCTACGATATACCCTGATAGCCATAGTCCCAATTGTGGGAACTACCATTATGAACTTCGCTTATATGGCGATTTTTGGGTTAAATTTGGATGTGGGAACTTCTATCGTTTCCGGAGTGCTCATGGGACTGATAATCGATTACTCAATTCACTTAATGTTGAGATATCGCACCATTAAAAGAGAGAAGGACGAAACTACGGCGATACAGAAAGCCATGGATGATATCGGACCTGTTATTGTGGCCAGTGGGCTTTCCCTTGCAGCTGGGTTTAGTGCTCTTTTCTTTACATCAATGAAGATTTATTCTGATCTGGCTTTGCTTCTAGTATTCGGTGTTGCTACCGGCGTGGTGATGACATTGTTTACAGTACCCATGCTCCTTCGTTTGAATGAGATGATAAAAGCCCGCCTTTCTGCCAAAAAGAGCTCTAAGCAAAGGAGCAAGAAACAGGCTGTCGCAAAACCGGTTAACGCTGAAAAGAGAATCTAATTTTCATTGCTAACGAGCTCAAGCGCTATTCGCGAACGCTCCAAATCAACTGATAACACTTTCACTTTGACAATTTGCCCTACGGAGAGAATTTCAAGAGGATCTCTTATTTTGCGACCCATTTTTGAACGGTGAATTAATCCATCCTGCTTAACGCCAATATCTACAAAAGCGCCAAAATCAACTACATTTCTCACAGTTCCTTCCAAGGTCATGCCTGGTTGAAGTTGCTCCATAGTGAGCACATCATCCCTGAGCAAAGGTTTCGGAAGTTCGTCTCTTGGATCCAATCCCGGTTTTTTCAAGGCTTCTACAACATCTCTTACAGTTATGAGGTTGTAATCCGTCTCTTCACAAAAGTCTTGGATGTTAAAGTTCCTAAGTCGGTCTCTGAGCTCTTCTTTGCACTTAACAAGATCGGTTGGGTTCATGCCAATGTTTTCGAGTACAGCGATCGCAATCTGGTAAGATTCCGGATGTATCGTGGTACTGTCAAGCGGATTGTCACCGCCGAGTATTCTGCAAAAACCAGCTGCCTGTTCAAATGCTTTGGAACCAATTCCCCTAACTTTCAACAATTCCTCGCGCTTTTTGAAAAGCCCCTTTTCTTCACGGTATTTCACGATATTCTCCGCGCTTTTTTCATTCAATCCGGAAATATATTTTAAAAGATGCTTTGAAGCGGTATTTAAGTTAACCCCGGCAAAATTCACCGCTGATTCAACTTCCCTATCAAGGGCCTTTTTCAATTTTGTTTTATTTACGTCGTGCTGGTACATGCCAACGCCTATTGACTCTGGCGGAATTTTAACATACTCTGCAAGGGGATCTTGAACTCTTCGGGCAATTGAAATAGCTCCCCGGGTTGTTACATCCAGATCCGGAAACTCTTCAATAGCCACCCTGGAAGCGGAATATATCGAAGCACCTGCTTCAGATACAATGAGATACTTACAGTTCAGTTTGTTTTTCCTAATAGTCTCAGCTACAAATAGTTCCGTCTCTCGTGAAGCAGTTCCATTTCCGATTGCTATGATTTCAACTTTCAGCAGCTTAACCGCTTCGACCACTTTCATTTCCGCTTGCATAAACTCGTTCTTTGGAGGAGTTGGATATATAGTGTCATAATATTGCATAGAGCCATCTTTTCCTATCACAGCGATTTTACAGCCTGTGCGATATCCGGGATCTATGCCCATTACAACTTTTGAACCCAGGGGTGTTTGAAGCAGCAGGTTGCGCAAATTCTTTGAAAAGACGGTTATGGCCCTATTTTCAGCCATCTCTTTGAGTTCGTTTCTTATTTCTCTTTCGATTGATGGGAAGAGAAGTCGTTTCAAAGAGTCTTCAGCGGCTTCCACCAGTTCTTCATAATAAGCGAGTTTTCTGTCAAAATTCAACACTCTCAGCACAACAGGAAGAAGATCGCCTGAAACTTCTACTCCAAGTTTTAAAACCTTTTCCCGTTCACCACGAAATAACGCCAATATCCTGTGAGGCACAAGCTGGGAAATGGGCTGGCTGAATTCATAGTAATCCCTGTAAATTCCTTTTGGGTCTTCAGCTTTTCCACGTTCCGAATAGAATTTTCCACTTTTCCTGACAACTTCCCTCAATTTATCACGTATGAGAAGGTTTATGGAAATCTCCTCGGCGATTATATCCTTCGCTCCTGATATGGCATCTTCAATGCTATTTACACCTTTTTCCATGTCAATGTAAGTGGAAATTACTTCTTCATTTCTGGTATAGCCGGTTTTTAGTAGCTCTGCCAAAGGTACCAAGCCCTTTTCCCTGGCAAGATCAGCCCTGGTCTTTTTTTTGCTTTTATATGGTGCATAAAGATCTTCAAGTTCTTGCAGGGTTTTGGCACCCAAAAAAGCGTTTTTTAATTCCGGTGTCAACTTTCCTCGCTCTTCAACAATCCTGATAATCTCCTGTTTTCTTTCATGAAGCTTTTTGAGATGTTCCAGCAGATCTGATATTTCCCTTATCTGGATTTCATCAAGCTCACCTGTTTTCTCTTTACGATAGCGCGCGATAAATGGAATTGTTTTACCGTCTTCAAGGAGCTCAATCGCATTTTTCACTTTCCACTGTGGGAGTTTTAGCTTATCAGCTATATCGTAAGAAAAATCCATTTTATTATTCACAAGATAACCTCCTGAATAGTTTTCAAAACCTCAATAGGAAATTTTCCTAAAGCTGTCTCGTCTGAAAGAACAACCCCCTTGTAGCCATGCTCAACCAGATCAATCAAATGGCAGATTTCGCTTCTCGTTGGAATGGAATGATCTACCATATGCTCCAACACGCCGCCTGCCATCAGTACGGGGATTTGGAACTCAGAAATCAGCTTGTTGAAATTCCTGTAATATTGTGCAAGACCTTTATAGCCAAGCTGTGCTCCCAAATCTCCTCGACATAGCCACAACTCATCGGCAACTTCCCCAATCTTCAAAAGGCGTTCTCGGGTGAGCTCTCGCTCAATTTTTGCAGCAACGTATCTTCCCGATAGGGATTTCAGCTCTTCAATTTCCTCTGCTGAGGAAACAAAAGAAAGGGCATACCTTACAAAACCGTACCCTTTCGTTTTTTCAACTATCATTTTATCCATGTCGGTGATACCCGTAAGTTCAACAGGATGCGGAGAAACATTCAACCCTTTTGCACCTTCAACTACCCCACCTTTTAGCACCATTGCTCTTGCAAAGCTTCTTCCAACGTTGAGAATTTTCAACCTAATTTTTCCATCCGAAAGAGAAAGCTCTTGCTCAGGGATTAGCATCTTTAAAATTTCAACGCTGACGATTAGAGCGTTACTCTTTGAAGAATCAGTAACCAACTCAATTTGCTGTCCAGTAATGAGCCTGATTTTAGGCTGATAACGGCTTAATCTCATTTTGTGTCCCTTCAGGTCTATATAAACAGGTAACTTAAGTCTTTGGGTTCTCAAATAATTCAGGAAATTCAAAAGTTGAACAATGCTCAAATGAGAAGAATTTATCCTCAAAGCTCCTGCACCGCTGTTCATAAGGGCTTCAATAATTTTTTTGTTCAGTATCGTTGCAACAATCAAAAAATCCTTCAAAAAAAGCACCTCCCCTAAAAGGATTATAAGGCATTTTGGAAGAGTCTGACAGCTTTTCTATATCCAATTGATTTCCAAAGCATTCAATGCACAAAATTGTAATAATTTTGCATTCAAATGCTATAATTAATTTATCATTGTTGTTATGAGTTAAAGGTTAACACCTATCCGAGGGTGGATTATTAATCATACGATTTCATTGTAAAAAAAAGGGGGGAGTCTCATGGATCTATCCTTTCTCAACAGCCTTATTCAAGCTGTTATTGAAAACTGGTATATCGTCTTGCCTTTCTCTATACTGATGTATTTTGGTGCTCGCTTTTTTGAAGCCGTAACGCTATTTTTGGTAGGTGCGGCAATTGGCTTTTTCTACATCTTTCCGGTAGTGAACAACCAGTTTGCTGACTTCATCAATGGGCTATCCGAATCCGTGCAAAAAGCGCTGCCTATTATTGTTGCTCTGATAATTGCCGTGGCATTTCTTGCAGTTTATAAGGTGGCTGTTTTCATTCTTGTTGCTTTAGCCGCTGGCGGTTTAGTGTATTTCTTTCTTAAAATCATCGTGGATTATTTGTCAGCCAACGTTGAACAATTGAGCAGTTTTTTAGGCAGCAGTGCTGTTACTTATATAGTTATCGGCGTAGCCATCATTGCAGCCATAGTAGGAGGAATCATGGGAAGCAAAAAAAGCAAAAGCGTGTTTACGACGGTTTCAATTATACTTGGATCTGTCGGGATGGTGCTTTCAGCCTATGTCCTTCTGATGAATATGGCTTTCAATATACCTACCGATGAGCTGACACAAAATATATCCGCTATACATATCTCGGCGATGGGAATTCTTGTGATCCTTCTCTCTATTTTTGGACTCAAAAGAGCTTTCGCTCATCCAGCTTAAAAACAATCTTGAGCAGGGATTCTTTTTCAAAGAAAGAATCCCTGTTTATTTGTTATGTGACTTTTCCCCATGTCAAATGTTGCTCCCAGAGAAAGTACCACTGCAAGTTCTATGGGAAGCTGATGCTTTGCAAGTTTTTCTATGGTTCTTTTTACGGGATATTCAACCCTTACAAATTCATACTTCAATACTCCACTGTCTATGTCAACAATCAAATAGCATGCCCTTGGATCACCATCTTTTGGACGACCAACACTGCCGTCGTTGAAAACGTACTTCCCTTTAACCCACCGTGCCATGGGTAAATGTGTATGACCGTTTATTATAATATCTGCATTTGTTGCTGCCACAACCCGCTCAAGTCGGTTTGGCTTTGTATCCGGCTTTATGTATTCAAGCAAATTGTTAAGAGGGCTACCGTGAACAAGAAGAAATCTTACGCCCTCCATTTCAAACTCAAGCTTATGAGGAAGGCCTTTCAGAAATGCTTTCGACACATCTGAAGTGTTCCTTATTGACCAATTGAGCGTGATATCTCCCACCTCTGTTTCCCTTCCTGGATTGTAAGCACAGCCACAGCTTTCTTTTTCGTATCCGATTGCATCGTCATAGTTTCCCATCACGGTTGGGATATTCTGTTCGATGATTCTTTTAACCGTTGCTTCGGGGTCAGGCCCATAACCAACAAGATCACCTACACAGTACAGTTTGTCTACATTCCTTTTCTTAATATCTTCAAGCACCACGTCAAGTGCTTCAAGGTTTCCGTGGATATCTGAGATGAATGCAATTTTCATGATTGTCTCCATTACCTCCTTAGTGGCATGATCTTTTTAATTCTTTTTTCTCTATGGCATATTCATTCTTAGCGAGTTCTATAATTTCTTTTATGAAAGGCTCATATGGCCTGGAAGGGCTGTAATATCTCCAGCGTCCCTCCTGCCTTACGGCGACAAGTCCCACATCAAGCAACTCCTTTAAATGCCTTGAAATAGTGGGCTGGGGAGCGTTAATAAGCTCCTCAAAATCACATACACACAGCTCATCATAGGTATCTGTAAAGGCAAGTATCTCGAGATTCAGTTCTTTGCTTAGCACCTTTAAAATATCCGGTAGCGATATGGTCTTAGATTTCATTTTCATCCCTCTTTTCTATTTGGCAAATCTGAATTTTTCTTTGTTCTTTTTCATCATAGCAACAAGTGATAGCATCACAGGAACTTCAACGAGTACTCCTACGACCGTTGCGAGAGCAGCACCTGAATCCATGCCAAAGAGGATGAGAGCCACAGCAATGGAAAGTTCAAAGAAATTCGACGCACCTATGAATGTTGAAGGCGCAGCTTCAAAATATTCTATTTTCAACGCTTTTGCCCCCATATAACCAATGTAGAATATCAGATAGGTTTGAAGAATCAAAGGAACTGCTATCAAAAGTATATGAAGTGGATTATCGAAAATCGTTTTTCCCTGGAACATGAAAACAAAGACAAGTGTAAGAAGCAACCCCAACTTGGTAAATGGATCAAAGTATGGAATAACTCTCTTTTCAAGAAATTCCTTTCCTTTCTTTCGAATAATATAACGTCTCGTCATAATTGCCAAAAGTAATGGAAGAGCCACATAGAAAACCACTGACCAGAAAATTGTTGAGAAAGGCACCGGGAAACCTGTGGATACGCCAATAAGCAACTTTCCAAGGGGTGCAAAAACAAAAAGAATCACCAGATCGTTAATTGCTACTTGCACCAATGCGTAGTTTATATTTCCCTTTGCAAGGTAGGTCCATACCAGTACCATGGCGGTGCATGGTGCAAGTCCCAAGAGTATCATCCCTGCAATATACTCGCTTGCAAGTGTTTCAGAAATGAATGATGCAAAAATAAATCGCATAAATAACCAAGAAATAAATGCCATTGTGAAGGGTTTTATTGCCCAGTTTACAATGAGCGTAAGAAATAGAGGTTTCGAGTTCGTTTGGACATTTGCAACTTCTTTGAACTCTATTTTCAACATAATAGGGTACATCATAAACAAAAGGACAATCGCAACGGGAATTGACACGTTGGCAATTTCCCAGCTTCCTAATCTGTTGGCAAGTTCCGGCCAAAGATTGCCCAGAATTGCTCCAAAGATCATTGCGAGTCCCACCCATATATACAGATATTTGCTGAAAAAATCCAGTCTCTCTTCATTCATGCTCATCACTCCAGGATAGATTCATATTCTCATATTCGAATATATAAATATTATATCTAAGAAAACTTATGTTTTTTAAACCAGGATATACTTTTGAATTACAGAACCGCGCATTTCAAAGTGATAGATACCGAACAAGCGCGAAATTACACCATAAATTTGCAATCTGGATTTAATTCCAGGACTTTAAGCGAACTAACTCTTAGGATGGTCTAAGTTTGTTCTAAGGAAGATTCTATATCATGGACATCCGATAAATAGTACTAAATAGTACAAAAAGATGTCTTGCGCTGCGCAACACAGGCTGTACTATCGGTTATCCGTGAAGGATTCACCGAATACTTAAATCAATCGAGGACCACTGGGTCCATAATCATATACAGAATAACACTTCGTTTTATACTCTACAAAACCATATAATGCTAAATTAATTTACTGCTCTAAAGGAGGTGAAGATCAACATTTTCCAACGGATGTGGAAAACACGAAAAAGGGTATTATTGTAACGACATTGGTGGCAGTTCTCGTTCTCAGCGTCAGCATCTTCGTTTCGGTCCACACTGGAACGACCAGGCAGCACCGGAGTCGTGGGGCAACGTGATGTACAGGGCCAACGAGGACTTCGAACCTCTCCATCAGGATTGCGACGACATTTATTCCAACGGTGAAGACACTACAATAGAAGGCACCATCATCAAGATCGAATAGATGCCCCGAGGCAGAGGGAACTACCAGAATGCACCTGAACAGGGTAACTTCAGGAACGCACCAGCACGTGGCAATTTCGACAGCAAAGGCAGCTATGGACCTGGAAAGGGGCTGTTAGAATTTTTGATTCCCAACTTTTTACGGTATTGGTACCATACCAGTATGCTTTGCATCACGATGGAACATTGGCCATGGTGCATTCGCAGGCCCACCGCTATTACCTTTTAGAGCACAGAGGAAATACCCGCTTCCAACATAAATAGCGCTGTCATTTCCTACAACAGGTGATGAGTAAACATTGGGGCCTAATTCATACCTCCATTTTTCTGTTCCGTCCGAATTTACTGCATAAAAAATGCCATCATTGTTTCCGACATAAATGGTGCTGTCTGCTCCTATAGCGGGGGATGAATATATAGGCGCAGAAGTTGGGAATGCCCATGCTGCAGTACCATCTGGACTAATCGCATAGAGTTTCCCATCTAAGCTCCCAATGTAAACAGTATCATCAGTTCCTATTGCAGGTGATGAATATATAGGTCCAGACGTAGTAAATGCCCATTCCATTGATCCGTCAGGACTAATTGCATAGAGCTTTCCATCATAACTTCCAACATATATGGTTCCATCACTACTTATTGCTGGCGAGGAGTGCACCAAATTTCCAGTTGTAAATGACCACATCATTGTCCCATCAGGACTAATCGCGTAGAGCTTAAAATCATTGCTTCCAACATAAATAGTACCGTCAACACCTATCGCGGGCGACGAATCTATGCCCGCTGATGTCATGAAAGACCATTTTTTCGTGCCGTCAGAGTTTATCGCATACAGATTCTTATCCAGGCTTCCAACGTAAATAGTACCATCAACGCCTATTGCAGGCGATGAATTTATGGCTCCCAAAGCCGGAAACTTCCACGTCTGCGTTCCACCTGGACTAATTGCATAAAGGTAACCATCATAGCTTCCCACGTAGATAGTACCGTCAACACCTATCGCAGGCGACGAATCTACATCATCTCCTGTTGCAAACGTCCATTTCACAGTTCCATCAGGATTGATCGCATATAAGTAATTATCCTGACTTCCAATGTAAATAATACCATCGTTACCTATCGCTGGAGATGAATGTATCCAATATCCAGTTGGAAAATTCCATTTGAACACAGTAGTTTTAAAGCTCCATAAAGGGCTTCCCTTTTTTCCACCATGACTGTCTCTCGCTATTACTTTCCAATAGTATGTTTCACCACCGTTTAGTTCACCTGGATTGTAGGTTGTATCACTTATATCGGATGCTATAAGTGGCGGAGTCATATTAATACCAAAGTATATATCATAAGTTAAAATGTCTCCATCCGGGTCGTTGCAATTCCAGGACAGCGTTGCGTTTATGGAAACATCCGTAGCCCCATTTATTGGATTCGGGTTATATGGTTCCAAAGGGAGGTGGTTGATAGATATCAAAAAGCTATCGTTCGCCGTTCCACCTCTACCATCATTTGTTTCTATTTCCACCTGGTAAGTTCCAGATGCACCATAATCAGGGCTGTAACTGTACGTACTAACTGTTATGGTTCCCACTCCACTCAGCAATGTAAAGCTCAGTGGGTCTCCATCTGGATCAGAAGCGTAATCCAACAGGTTGAGTTCCAGTGTATCTCCTTCACTTACATTTTGGTTAGGAATGTCGGAAAATACCGGTGGAGCATTTAATTTAATACAGCCTGTACTCAACAGAAAAGTAAGAACAGCTAAAATACTCATAAAAAGGACTTTATACCTCATTCAGCCCCCTCCTTTCGCAATAGTACTTGTTGAGATCTTCGGATCTACTTCTTCTGTTGTTTTATTTCTGCTTTTCATTCGGCACAATATAATCTATCTAAAGCTCAATGGAGCTTTTTGGAAGTTAAAAACTGGTTTGAATTTGAACAGGATAGTTTTTATGAGAAAGAATCATCCTATTCTTTGCAGCTAAAGTTGGCATTTCAGTGTCATCAGAAGAATTCAAGATATATACAGCAGGCATGAAACTATTCTTCGGTTCATTTTACAGCTATGAAGTACAACTGTTCCATGCCTTTTCAATGACCATCTTTCCCTTTGCTTTTTCATCCGAAGCACCCAAGTCGCACAAATATCAATGTCATGCTATCATTTTTATCAAAGAAAACCAATAAAAAAATAGAGTTGGAGTAAAAATGTGCACTCGCTCTATCAAATAAAAACTATACTCTATGCTCGTTTGATGATCCTTAATTGTTTAAACGTATATTTTGCTTGGATTTCTCTAAATTAAAAAAAGGAGCTTTCGCTCCCTTTTAAGCTTTGAGTTTTAAGACAACGAGTTTCATTTTCTCTTTAACATCTAGTTTATGGGCGATTCCAGGAGGGATTACAACGATCGAATCTTTATATAATTCATGTTGCTCAGCGTCTTCAATTTCTTTACCCCTAAATTCACCGGCAGAAATCTCAACAGCAGTTTTTAGCTTTTTTCCAGTGTAAAGATTGCCTTTTCCCTCAATGACAATATAAACATCAGTATAAGCTTTATGTATTTCAGGTTCACCTTCCAGATTTTCTATTTCAGCAACTTTAATATACGTTTCACCATATACAGTCACACTCTTACCAGCCATATTTTCAAAAATATCTTTAAGAATTTTCACTTTCATTTTCTCACCTTCTATGGAATAACTTCACAAAGAGCTTGATCACATATCCACCAAAGAAAACGAAGAGAATGAATGATATAAGAGCTATAGAAATAGGTCTATCGAAGAAGGGTAACCAGTTCCCGCTTGTTTTAGTAAGGCCAACCCTCAGATTGTCTTCTATCATCGGGCCAAGAATGATTCCCAGTATCATAGGAGCAAGTGGAACTTTAATTTTCTCCAGCAGATAGCCAATAACCCCAAAGATCAACATTACATAGATATCAAAAAAACTATTCCTTATTGCATATGATCCTATCATAGAAAAAATAACCACAGCTGCAAGCACTATTGATGTCTTCATTTTAAGTAAATACGAATACGCCTTTATTCCAAGATACCCAACAAAAAGTAAGATAATCTGCGCAACAATAGCAATAGTAAAAATTCCCTGAACAAGATCGGCATTTTCCTGGAATATTAAGGGACCAGGTCTCAGTCCATACATCAACATAGCTCCTAGAACAATAGCGGTAATGGTATCTCCGGGTATTCCAAATACCAAAGCAGGTATCCAAGTGCCACCAAGAGCAGCGTTGTTAGCACTCGTAGGTGCAATAACACCATCAACTATTCCCGTGCCAAATTCATCACTTCTTTTTGAGGTTTTCTTTTCCACTCCATAGGCTACCCAAGCTGCAATATCAGCTCCAGCACCAGGCAAAGCCCCAATGAAAGTGCCAATCACTGAGGACTTTATGACAATGAAAAACTTCCTGAAAGTGATTTTCATTGCCTGAGGAATAGAAAGTTTCATCTTTTCCTCAACAGTTGGCAACTCTAAATCTTTGTCACTACCCTGTATGCGCTTCAACACTTCTGATATTCCAAAAAGGCCTATCATAGCCGGAATAAAACTAATACCACCCATCAGTTCAATATTTCCAAAGGTGAATCTGGGATATCCCGTGGTTATATCTATACCTATGGTAGATATAAGCAATCCCAGCAATGCAGAAGACAATCCTTTTATCACGTTTCCCCTGCTCAAGACTGCACTCATACTTAATCCGAATATCCCTAGCCAGAAGTACTCATAATTCGTAAATTTCAATGCAAAATTTGCCAAAGGTGGAGCAACAAGTATTAACAGTAATACACCGATAATTCCTCCTATGGTAGAGCAAAGCAAGTCAAGGGCCAAGGCTAATCCACCTTTTCCTTTCTTGGTCATTTCGAATCCGTCTAACACCGCTGCACCTGATGCAGGTGTTCCAGGAATTCTGAGATATGTTGCAGGAATATCTCCGGCAAAAATAGCTGTAAATGATGCCCCAAGAACCATTGCTAAACCAGCCAAAGGAGTCATGTAATAACTTATCGGAATAATCAAAGCAACCGCCATTGTGGCAGTTAAGCCTGGAATGCCTCCTACAAATATCCCAAAAAACATTGAAATCAAAAGAGGTATGATAATGTTCGGTTGTAATGCCGCAAGAATGTTATCCATAACACCACCTCTGTCAAATTAGAATGGCAAGAATCCTTGAGGGAAAGGAATCGAGAAAACCATGCCAAATATTAAGACAATTACAATGGTCAATATTAACGAATATAGCAAAGCTCTCAAAAGCTTAACCCCAAGTATATACATAAATAGCGCTGCAAGTATAAACGTACCAACCTTAAACCCAATCAGGTTTATCAATGGGACATACAGCAAGATTCCAACTATTATGCTAATAACCCTTAAGATGCCCCGCTTAGTTACAAGGCTAGTGGCGTTAGTCTCTTCAGCCTTGCGCTTACGTAGAAAACTGCGCATAATAAAATAGACTCCTGCAAAAATCAACAAATAGGCAATCAAAAAAGGAAAAAACTTAGGCCCTGGAAGTTCTTTGCTTCTTACAACATAATTTGGGAAACCCGATCCTATGGCAAAAACAAATATGCTAATAATGATAAGGGTGCTTCCATAAACAATATCCTTTAGTTTCATATATTCACCCCTCAAAAAATGTTTCAAAAACCCCCGGCGTTGACCGGGGGCATGGTTTAATGAATATATCCACCGAGTTCAAGAACGGCTTTCCAAACTTTGTCCTGCTCTTTGACGAAATTATAGAATTCTTTAGAATTCTTGTAAGTCATACCAAAGCCATTCTTATTCATGAAGTCTTTGAAAGCATCGGAGTTGTAAATCTTCTGTATTGCATTTCCAAGGATCGTTTTTACATCGTCTGGAGTTCCTTTTGGAACTGCTACGCCTCTCCAGGTACCGGAAGACCAGTTAATCCCCTGTTCTTTCAAAGTTGGTATATCTGGGAATCTTGGGTCTCGTTCGTCTGACATGATTGCCAAAGCTTTTAACTGTCCTGCAGCGATCTGGGGCCAAGCTTCAGGAATGCTACAAGTTATTACATCAACATGGCCACCAAGCAACTCGACAATCGAAGGAGCTGCTCCCTTAGTGGGTGACCAGATAACATAATCCGGTGGAATACCCACAGCATTCAACATGCCAATTCTCGAGAGATCCCATATAGTTCCCGCACCAGAGCCTGAGAACAGGAGTTTCCCGGGATTCATCGCTATATCTACTAACAACTCCGTAACGCTGTTCCAGGATGCATCCGCTTTTACAATTACGCCTGCCGGGTCAACATTGAGCTGTGCAATGTAATCAAAATCATCGTATGTGAGCGTTGTAAGCCCTAACCAATGCATAGTCGCTATTTCCAGCGTAACCAATGTTAAAGTATAACCATCTGGTTTAGCATAAGCACCCGCTGCATGACCAACCGCACCGCCGCCTCCGGTTCTGTTAACAACCACAAAGGGCTTCCCTAACTCCTTTGAAAGCTGATCTGCAAGGAATCTTGCAAGCCTATCAGTTCCGCCTCCGGCGCCCCAAGGGCAAATTATTGTTACAGGTTTTGTTGGATATTTAGCAGCAAATATTCCTATGCTAAGTGCAAGAACCAGAAATACAAAAAGTACTTTTTTCATTCACTAACACCTCCCCTAATAAGGTTATGAAAATCTGTTGAGCTAATAAAATTATCTACCTCAAATCTTCTTGGCTGTCCTTCTACAGACCCCGTTTTTCTGCAAGTTAATGCAGCCGTTGAAATGGCAAATTTCAGTATCTCTTCTTCATCCATCTTTTCAATAATTCCAACTATCACCGCTCCCATAAAAGCATCTCCAGCTCCTACCGTGTCCTTAACCTGAATTTGTGGTGCACTATAAGCAACTACCTTTCCTTTGGTTCCAAGAACAGCGCCTTTGCTACCGAGTTTGTAAGCAACAGTTTCAGGCCCCATATACAAGGCTTCTTTAACTGCTTCAAGTGGATTTTGTGAAAGCCCTAAAATACGCGCCTCTTCTTCGTTAAAAGATACAATGTCAGCGAATTCTATCGTTGTTTTATAAACATTTTTAGCGATTTTTCGCGACCAAAGTTTTTCTCTATAATTCAGATCATAGGAAATTTTGAACCCACGGGATTTGAACTTCTCAACCAAATCAAAACTACACTCAAGACAATCAAAACTTATTGCCTGTGAAATTCCACTCAAATGAAAGATTTTTCCATCATCCACGCGTACTGAATTGCAAAAGTCTTTATTCATTGTGCTGGCGGCAGAACCTTTTCTCCTATAATAAAAGAAATGCTCCCCTTTCTCATTGAAATCCACAAAGTACATACCTGTTGCATGTTCTTTATCGATAAAAACATTCGTTGTATCTACATCCTCTTGTCTCCATAATTTAAACAGGCCCTGCCCGAGAAAATCGTCGCCTATTTTTGTTATATAGCCTGAATTGTGCCCAAGTTTTTTCACCGCAAGGGCCACATTTGAGGTATCTCCACCCCAGGTCATTCTGAATTCACCGGGCTTTCCCAATGCGTTTGGGTTCTTAGAATAAAAACCCGCCAAAGGTTCTCCCCAACAGTAAACCTCAATCATCCTTCACACTACCTCAATAGCTTCTCATCATTAGTTTCAAAAGTTTCGATAAACAGTTCCAAATCCTTCCAAGATGGCAGAGGTTCAATATCTCCTTTCAGTGAAACTGTCATAGCACCGGCTGCACAACCATATTTAAGATTTTGCTCAATCGAATGGCCTTTCAAAATGCCAGCCAAAAAGGCCCCATCAAAAGCGTCTCCAGCACCGAGTTCATCGATTACCTCCACAGGATATGACGGATGTTCAAACTTTTTGCCTGAACTTAAATCGAGACATAAAGCACCTTCTTCTCCTTTCTTGATTACAAGCAATTCTGCGTTTTTGGCGATTTTACTCATGCTTTTGATATTATCGGTAAAATCGCTTCCAAAGAGAAAAGAAAGGTCGCCAGTTCCAGTGAAAAGAATCTGCGCCTTTTGGATAAATACTGACAAAACTTCCAATGCTTTTTGTGCATTTTGCAAAAGATTTACACGTATATTGGTATCAAAAGCAATTTTTATTCTTTTTCTCTCACAAATTTCTATGGCCTTTAAAGCGGCGTTCATACACTTTTCACTCAACGCAGGAGTTATCCCGCTTACCAAGAAGAGGTCCGTGTTCTCGAAAAGACTTTCGTTAATATCTTCCGATGACAGAAAACTTGCTGCTGATCCTTTCCTGTAATAAAAAACCTTAGTTTTGTTTGGAACAGGATAGCTCCTTTGAACAAAATAAATGCCCGTAGGATGGTCGGGGTCCACTTTTACTCCGCTGGTATTTGTTCCTTCTGCCCTCAACGTTGAACTGATAATTTCACCAAATTGGTCATCGCCGACAGAAGTGATAAACGAAGTTTGAATACCGAGTCTTTGCATTTGAATGATAATGTTTGCCTCTGAACCAGCAACGTGTCTTTCAAAGACAGTCTGATATTTAAGAGCCCCTTTCCCCGTGGGGTTCATTTGAATCATGATTTCTCCCATGCCAACAGCTTTTTTCATATAATCACCTACCACAGAAATCATAATTCCACGTCAAGATTTTCAAGAGATAACTTTATTCTTTCCATCACTTTGTTGTCAGGTAGAGCCAGTGGCTTTTTAGGGTAACCAGAATCTATGCCCCTAAGCTTAAGCATAATATGAATTCCAAGAATGCTGTCTGTAAGATGCTGAACCTGTCTTAGCGCGTTTACCTTTTCCTGAAGTTCTAGAGCTTTTTCAAATTCCTTGTTGATTGCAGCTTCATACAGCTCAACGACAATCTCTGGGAAAGCGTTTGCAAGTCCACATATAGCTGCTGAAGCACCGAGTGGAATTGTGGGAACGATGAAGGCTTCTGTTCCAGAGATGTAAACAAAGTTGTCAAACCCAACTTCCGTTTTTACCCGGTAAAAATATGAGAGATCAAACGTACTATCTTTAATACCTGCTAAACCATGTTTTTTCAATACTTTTAGCGTTTCTATTTCTATTTCAAGACCTGTAGTCTTTGGATTGTTGTATAGATAAACCGGAATATCGGCTTTGGAAATTAGTTCGTCAAAAAATCTTATGATATCAGCTTGCTTGTACTTATAATAAAATGGTGCAACTGATGCCACAGCAACGGCTCCTGTGCTTTTGGCATGCACAGTTAATTCGACTATATCTTCAGGACAAGAAGCTCCTACATGAACAATGACAGGAACCCGTCCATTAACCTGATCAATTGCGATCTCTGTCACCCGCTTCCGTTCTTCTAAAGTCATTGCAGGTCCAGCCCCATATGTACCACACACAAACAATCCATGAACTTTGTTTGCTAAGAATTCGATGTGATTTCTGTACCTTGCTTCATCAACTTTTCCATCAGCATTAAAAATTGTGACAACAGGTGGTATTATTCCTCTTATGTCCTTCTCCATTCAAAACGCCTCCTTATTTGAATCAAAATTTTAGGTGTGAGAAACATCTTCTTGTATCGGATAATTCATTCAAAACCTCTTCGCCACCTTTAACAGCCAAAACCGTAAAGAGAATATCTACTATTGCCATCTGCATATATCTTGAAATAAGAGCATCTGTTCTCATGCTTATTTCTTTAACACCTACATCAAACACAACATCAGATATTCTTCCCAAAAAGGATTCTTTGTTTCCCGTTATGGCTATCACTTTTGCCCCTTTTCTGTGTTCCAGAGGAATAATGACATCCTTTGATTCTCCTGAATAAGAAATTGCAAGCACACTATCATTTGGCTTTAATTTACTCAAAATCACGGCATTGAGATGAGAATCTTCAGAGAAAAAAACCTCTTTGCTCATGACTGAAAATCGAAATGCAGCGTATTTAGCAATAGCCGCTGAGGCACCGTAACCAATACAAATAACTCTCTTAGCTTTTGAAATTATCTTTGTTGCATCCTCCAGCAGATCATCTGACAATTTTTTTTCATTATCGTGGAAAGCTCTGATTGTACTGCTTAGAAATTTCTTTTTCACGTTTTCAATCGAATCGTCAATATAAATGTCCCTATAAGAATGCACTATTGATTTTCCTGCAAGATCACCGGCTAAAGATACTTTGAAATCGTGATAACCACTAAATCCAAGATTTCTATAAAATCTAACAACAGTTGATTCGCTCTTTAGCCCAACAGCCCTTGCTAACTGTGTTATGGACATTCTTATAACTTTTTCGGGATTTTCTAGAACATAGTCGACCAATTTTTTTCCTGACTTGCTGAGGTCTTTATAAGCTTTTCTCATTCTTTCAAAAGTTGGATTTTCGAATTTTTGCATATTACCCTCCTGAAAAAAATTTTTTCTTTCTAAAAGAGTATATGCTTTGGACTATTGAAATAAAAAATCTATCTATTGCTATTTATAACCGTTTATCAGTGTTTATGCGAGATTATACAGCAATACAATACAAAGAACAAAAGAAAAAATTTTTTCTTTTTCGGATATTAACTTTACATTAAAAGATGAAATTTCGCATAACCTTCGACAACTATAACCTTATTAACGAGTTCATTATGGGGGTACTGGACTAAATGAAATTTCGAAGCCGTATTAACATACTGAAAGTGAGAGATTTTGATTTACTTTTCTGCTTGCACAAATTTTCTTTACTCTATTGTTTCATCTACATACTGGTAGAGATTCTATTCCGCATCGCAATTTTCACTTTGAGTTGTCCGCCAAAAATGCTCATGAAAACATCCTGAATGCAAATGAATGGGTAGTTGTTATGTTACTGATTATAGATTTGTATTAAGCTTATATATTAATAGTTCGATTGTTTTTTTCTTTTATTCATTATGTATCATTTTCAATTTTGTATAATGTGATATAAGGTGCTGGGGGTGGAGTTTATGAAAAAGTTTCTCCGGTTGCTAGTAGTTACATTATCATTTTCCATACTTATTTCTTGTGCACGGCTGGTGAACGAGCCACCCAGATATCCCGATAATCCTATTCCTTCTGACGGTGCTACTAATACTGAGTTATCAGTTGTGTTGAAATGGGAATGTTCTGACCCGGATGAAGATCCAATGAAATACGATGTGTATTTTGGTGCGGATCCAATCCCAACAACACTTTTAGCAACTGATATTTCATCGACAGAATACAATCCAGGTATTTTAGATGTCCACACAACCTACTATTGGAAAATAGTTGCCAAAGATGTGAGAGCAAAAACAGAAGGTCCTGTATGGAGTTTTACAACATTGAATAATGATCCCGCAACACCAATATATATTTTTCCAGCCAATGCAACAGAGCTAGAAATACCCGTAATACTTAGCTGGGAGTGTTCCGACCCTGATGGAGATTCACTAACATACGATATATACTTCGGAACAAACACAACCCCACCTCTTTTTGTATCCGAGGTTTCAGACACATATTACGATCTGAATGAGTTAAATGGTAACAAAACGTACTACTGGAAAATAGTTGCCAAAGATGGTTTTGGCGGAGAAAGAGAAGGACCTATCTGGAGATTCACAACAATAAACAGAGCTCCTGCAACACCAACATATCTCTCTCCCGCTAATGGCTCAGCAGAGCTGGAAATACCCGTAACGCTTAACTGGGAATGTTTTGATCCCGATGGCGATTCACTAACATACGATATATACTTCGGAACAAACACAACCCCACCTCTTTTAACTATAGGAATTCCAGACACTTCGTATACCCCGAATGAACTGATTGGCCATACAACGTATTATTGGAAAGTGCTTGCCAGGGATGCTCGGGGTGGAGAAACAGAGGGTGCTGTGTGGAATTTCTCAACTACAAATAGAGCCCCGATAATAGATATAAACAACCAGAGTGTAAACGAAGGAGAAACACTGACTTTGGATCTGAAAGGATATGCGACTGACCCTGACAATGACTCAATAACTTTCACCATATTGAATGGAGTAGGGAGTATAACAGATGCTATATACATTTACAGCCCGGATTATGAAGCATCAGGAACTTATAATGTGGAGATAGAAGCAAGTGATGGGTGGGGAGGAAATGCGACAGACACATTTATGATAACAGTAATGGACATTAACAGACCGCCTCTATCTCCAACAGATCCATCGCCAACAGATGGCGAGTCAAATGTTTCCCTCAATCCCATTCTGTCATGGAGTTGCAGTGATCCTGACGGAGATTCACTGAGCTATGATGTATATTTTGGTAAAAGCCCGGATTTAACCACTCCCATAGCAACCGATTTTTCATTACCGGAATACGCTCCGGACACTCTTGATATTCACACAACTTATTACTGGAAAATAGTAGCGAAAGATGGAAAAGATGAAACCGAAGGATCTGTATGGAGCTTTACAACGATCAACAATGCGCCTGCAACTCCAACGTACCTATCTCCGGATAACGAAGCAACGGGATTGGAGATACCTGTAACACTCAGTTGGGAGTGTTCAGACCCCGATAACGACCCTCTGACATACGATATATACCTGGGAATAAGTTCTACACCTTCCCTTTATGCATCTGGGATAAAAGGTGAATCATACACTCCAGAAGGCATAATTGGTCATACAACATACTACTGGAAGGTCGTTGCCAAAGATGGCTGGGGAGGGGAAACCGAAGGACCTATCTGGAATTTTTCAACCGCAAACAGAGCACCCACAGAACCTGGAACACCATTTCCGAACGTTGGCGAGGAATATGTTGATGTTTCTACAACACTCAGCTGGGAGTGCTCTGACCCTGATAATGATTCCCTAACATACGATATATTCTTTGGTACAAGCTCGACACCGCCATTGGTGGAAAGCAATCACTCACAAGCAACGTACAATCCTGGAACGCTGGAAAGCACAACAACGTACTACTGGAAAATAGAAGCAAAAGATGGAAGAGGTGGGATTTCTTCAAGCCCCGTTTGGAATTTTACTACAATGCCAAGCGGTACCAAAAAATGGGAATTTGAAGCCGGTGACTGGTTTGTATCCAGCCCAGCGATAGGAAATGATGGCACAATCTATGTCGGGTCATATGATAACAAATTGTATGCAATAAACCCAGATGGGACAAAGAAATGGGAGTTTGACACTGCCGATTTGATAGAATCCAGCCCGGTGATAGGAAACGATGGTACGATTTATATTTGCTCCCGAGATCACAAACTCTATGCTGTAAACCCGGACGGAACGAAGAAGTGGGAATTTGATGTTACCGATTGGATATATTCCACCCCGGCGATAGGAAGCGATGGCACGATTTATGTCGGGTCTTTTGATAACAAATTGTATGCAATAAACCCGGATGGGACGAAGAAATGGGAGTTTGTAACTAATAGAGAGATAGAATCCAGTCCCATAGTAGGAACTGATGGCACAATTTACGTCGGGTCAGATGATAATACGTTATATGCTATAAACCCGGATGGGGCGAAGAAATGGGAGTTTGTTGCTGATGATGATATAATCTCAAGCCCTGCATTGGGCGGCGATGGCACGATTTACGTTGGGTCGAATGATAGCAAATTATACGCTATAAACCCGGATGGAACAAAAAAATGGGATTTTGCCACTGG
>Ga0190346_1000095_pt1 | contig 23234 bp, 29 predicted proteins | sample 48721345_MG_FD_161680 | JGI IMG/M metagenome (GOLD analysis project Ga0190346, IMG submission 161680) | Hydrothermal vent microbial mat bacterial communities from Southern Trench, Guaymas Basin, Mexico - 4872-13-4-5_MG | ecosystem: Environmental > Aquatic > Marine > Hydrothermal vents >... | reverse complement strand
ATTATATTCTTTTTTTTATATTAATTCGTGTTGTTGTAATACTTATTACTTTTTTAATTGATTTAATAAAATCTTTTGTGATAATTTAATATGAAGTGGTAAAATGAATAAACAAAAAATAATTGTAACTGGGGCTGCAGGGTTTATAGGAAGTAATTTGTGTCTAGAATTAGAAAGAAGAGGATATGATGTTATTGCAATTGATAATTTTAGTACAGGAGTATTACTTAATCTAAAAAATTTTAAAGGACAGATAATAAATAGAGATATTAGAGATTATGGTTATATTTGGAAGTTATTAAATTTAAACAGGATTAAGGTAGTTTATCATATGGTTGCGGTGACTGATACAAGATGTAGTGATAATACTTTGATAGCAGATATTAATCTTTCTGCGTTTCAACAGTTACAAAAATATTGTAAAATATTTAATGTTAGGTTAGTGTATGCTAGTTCTGCTGCTGTATATGGAAATAAAAAACCTCCAATGAGAGAATCAGATAAAACCAACCCATTAAATCCATATGGTGCTAGTAAATTATTTATGGAAAATTATGCAAAAGGTCATAATTCTATTGGTCTTAGATATTTCAATGTTTTTGGTAATAATGAATTTCATAAAGATACATATGCTAATATGGTAACACAAATGTATAACCAAGCAAAAAAAGAAGGTGTTGTTAGGTTATTTAAATTTGGTAATCAAACACGAGACCAAGTTTATATAAAAGATGTTGTTGAAGCTACTATTCAGGCAGGGGAATCAGACTACTGTGGTGTTTTAAATATTGGTAGTGGTAGAGAAGTTTCATTTAATGATATTTATCTTATTTGGAAAGAGATATTTAATAAAAAAGGGATAGATGTAAAAGTACAATATATTGACAATCCATATCTTTTTTTTCAACATAGGACTTTAGCTGATATATCTTTAGCTAAAGAAAAGATAGGATATTATCCTAAATTTAAAAATATAAACAAAGCAATTAAAGATTATCTTAGGTGGTTGAAAAATGAGAGTAGCATTTTGCGTTGATGTTGAAACACAACACTATTTTAAACCAAGTCCTTGGTTTTCTTTTAAAAATAAAGTGTTATGGAATCTGAATAAGTTACGTAGGTATAGGTATGCAAAAAATTTAGATGGGTTGTGGAATGTCTTTTTTTATTTTTCTGAACAAGAACTTCCACTTACTTTGTTTTGTGTAGAACCAATAAGAAAAAAAATAGAATCTATGTTTGATATACCTAAGTATATTGATGTTGGTAGCCATAGTGCAACTCATAATAACTTTATCACAATGTCTGATGAAGAGTTAGATGAAGAATTTAAAAAAATAAAACCTGCAACAAGTTTTGCAGCACCAGGTAATATGATTCAAGATTTAAATAATTTTGATAGAATTTTTAAAAAACTTAAAAAGAAAGGATTCAAGATAATCAGATATCAAGGATTAGATGTGTCGACTGTAAAAAAACAAAAACATTCTAATAAAATAGAAAAAGTTTGTAGTAATAAATATCTATATTATGTTTGGGGTTCTGGATATTTTGAAGGAACGTCTTCAAGTACTCATCTACATAATATTTATAGAAAATTACAAAAAAATAAAAAATTGTCTGATGATTATATCTTCTGTCTTAGTACACATGAGTTTACCTGGAAAAAAAACAAACTACACATCTTAGCTAATCTAGTTCAATTTGCACAACAAGAATTTAAACTTGTTAATTTTAAACAATTAGTAGAAGAAAATGAAAAGTGAAAGAGAAATCTTTTTTGAAAGAGTAAAACAAGAATTAGAAAAAGGCAAAAAAATCCTTAATCTAGGCTGTTATGAATCTTATTCTAGTAATAATGTCCAAATAGATTTGACTAATGAAGGGTATGATTGTGTTGGGGTTGATATAATGCCTGCTAGTTATGTAGATGTCGTAACAAATTTAAATCATAAATTTCCTTTTGAAGATAATTCTTATGATATGGTATTAGCAATGGAAATTATTGAACATGTCCATTCTCCTTTTTTCTTTTTAGAAGAATGTTTTAGGGTTTTAAAACCTGGTGGGAAATTAATTTTAACTACACCTCATGCGCCTAGTATAATACAATTTATGCAGACATATGAACCTTTTTATAAAGATTTAGACGAACATCCTCATTTATTTTATTTAGATAAACATTGTGCAAAAAGAATATTGCAAGAAGTTGGATTTAAAAATATATCTGCTGAATTACATGGTGCTCATTATTGTAAAAATTTATTTATGAGGTTATTACAAAAACTAATTATTCCTTTTCGTTCAAATATGTTGGTGATTGCATGGAAACTAAATTAAAGTTATTGATTATATCTCATTCTAGGTATAATGATAAAAATAATATGTATGGCTGGGTACATAGAGGATTGCGTGTGTTGCCTAGTTTGGGTGTAAATGTAAAATATGTATTTAGAGAAGAATGGTGGTCTGATTCAACAAGAATAATTAAACTTTTCAAACCAAATATTATTTTAACTTTAGGACCTTTTGCAGCATATTATATATTTATGACTAAAAAAATATTAAAATTAAAAATCCCAATTGTTCATGACTGGCATGATGATTATGTTAAAACTATGGGTAAACGATGGTCTAAAGTGTTAATGAAAAAATTAACAACATATATATTATCTAATGCTGATTTTGTGACAACACCATCACTAACTAGATATAAATATCTTCAGAAAATAAATAAACCTTCTTTTCACTGGATGCATGGTGCTAATATAAAAAATAATGAACCAGTTGATGATATTATATATAAAACTGATAAATTGAAACTTATGTATTGTGGCGAATTATCTCCTGAAAAAGGAGTAGATAAGATTGAGTATGTAGTAAAACATAGAGATGATTGTAAATTATTTTTATTAGGGAAAATTAATAATAATTATTTTTTCAACCAAAAAATTAAGAATATAAAATATGTTGGGAATCTTCCTCTATCTGCACTTCCTATGAACCTAGCTGTGGCAGATGTTTTGGTATTGCCACAAAATAATGATTCAAGTATTAAAATGAGTTATTATTTTTCTGCAAAAAAACCAATCATTGGATTATATGGTGAATTGAATTCTTATAAAGAGTATATCTATCTATATAATAATTTTTATGATGCTATCAATGAGATGGTTGAAAAAAAGAAACATGGCAAATTAAAACCTAAAAAAATTTATCCTATCAAGACAGAAAAACATTATATGAAACAATATGTGGAGTTTTTAAAAAAATGTGTGGAATCTTCGGAATGAATAGGGTTGATATGACTCTTTTGAAAAAGATGTCTAGGTCTCTTATACATCGTGGACCTGAAAAAACATATTATTTTGGTGATAATACTTTTTGTATGGGTATAAATAGACTAGCAACCATAGGAAAAAACGTTGAATACCCACTTGAATATAATGGATTATATCTTGTTTTCAATGGAGATATTTTTAATTATAAAGAATTAAGAAAAGATTTAATAAATAAAGGACATAAATTTAAGACAGATTGTGATGGTGAAGTTATTGTTATTGGGTATAAAGAATGGGGTGTTGATGTTGTAAAAAAATTAAGGGGACAGTTTGCTATTCTTTTATATGATTCAATTAAAAAAGAAATATTTTTAGTTCGTGATAGGTTTGGTATTTGTCCTTTATATTATATAAATTATAACAATATTTTTTATGTTTCTTCAGAGATAAAAGCATTTAAAGGGATAATACCATTTAAAATAAAAAAAAGTATGTTACCTGTATATTATACATTTGATTGTGTTCCTGCTCCATATACATTATTAAAAGGAATTTATAAATTAGAACCAGGGCATTATCTTATTTATAATCTTGAAATAAATATAAGTTATAAAATAAAATATTGGGAACCTTCATTCACAGGTTTTAATAATTCTAATATTCCTGGTAATACTTATGTTAAATTAAAAAAGGCAGTTGAATTAAGTTCTATTGCTGATTATCCTGTTGGTGTATATTTGTCTGGTGGTATGGATTCTTCAACTATAACTTCTTTTATGAGTAAAATTAATCCCAATCTACATACATTTTCAGTTCATTTTAAATCTGACACAGTTAAAAACGAGACTACTGATGCTATTATTGTATCAAAATATTTTAAAACAAAACATCACGAAGTGCATATTGGGAAAGAAGTTTTAAAAGATTTACCTAAAATAATTTATTATATGGATGAACCAATACCTAATTTTACAGCTATTGCATTATTTAATCTGTCTAAATTAGTTAGAAAAACAGGAATAAAAATTGTTTTGGATGGTTCTGGCGGAGATGAATTGTTTGGTGGATATACAATGCAAAATACCTTAATACCTCTTGCATACAAATATAAGATGTTTTCAGTTTTTTCACCAATAATTAAATTAGTTAATATTTTCACTAAGAATAAATATATTAACAAAGCTGCTATGTTAAGTCTTTTAATGAGTAAACCTAATAAATTTTATAATAGTTTGGTTCATGGTGGTAAACATACGAATATTTATCAGTTATATAATCTATTTAATAAAAGCAAAAACCCAAACTTGATTAATCAAATAATAGAAGCAGATATAAAAATAACTTTATCAAATCAATATCTTCATATGTCTGATAGGATGGCTATGAGTAATTCTGTAGTTCTTAGGTGTCCTTTATTAAATAAAGAACTTGTTGAGTATGCGTTTAAACTACCTATTAAAGAAAAAATGTTGAATGGTGTTGGTAAAATTTCTATGAGAAATGCTATGAAAGCGGATTTACCAAAACACACTCTTAATAAAACTAAAGCTGGGTTTGTTGCACCTTTGCGTGACTGGTGGCCAAGATTAAGAGAGTTATACAGTCAATATCTACCATCTGACCCTGGTGAAAATGTGTTAAATAGTGATATCAAAATAGCATTTCAAGATATTGTTCTAAATATTTGGAAAAAACAAATGGGTGTTAATGAATGAAAAAAATTTTATTTATAATAATTATATCTTTGTTGTTAATTTCTTGTAACAAAGATAAAATAGAAAAAAAACAAGGAATATATTATGTACTTGGTGGGTCTATAAAACATGGTCATCAGACTTCGTTAGTTCAATTAATAGATTTTAATGAAAAAACAGTTACCGAAGCAAGATGGCAGTTGCCATTATTAGTAGAAAATGGGAATGCTATAATCATAAATGATACGTTATATTTTTTACAAGGATTAGGTTCATTTAATATATATTATAAAAATTTTGACAAACTTTTTAATGATTATCCTGTTGGTAATTTAAATTATAAAAATGCACCACTCAATACTAATTTTAAAATAGATTTAAGTTCTGGTAATGTATCTATCTTGGCTGTTTTTCCTAATTATTCTTATGGAGAAGGTTCTGCTGTTGAATTAATAAATGATTGTATTTATAGGATTGGTGCAACTGGTTCATTTGGTGATAATTATTGTTTTCATATAAAAAATGAATCATGGATTAAAAAATCACCATTTCCAAGAGGATATGAATATGGAATCCATGGGATTACTCCTGATAAAAATATACTTGTATGTGGCGGTAATAATGATGGTGTTACTAAAAAAGATTGTTTTGAATATCTAGTTGAAAATGACACTTGGGTACAAAGACCATCATTACCTTATGCAGCAGGTTTGTCTGCATTTGTACAGAAAGACAATATTATTCATATTATTGGTGGGTATATCCAGATAAAAACTGGAACACCATATGTTCTTCTTGATACATATCTTCTTTATAATTTAAGTAATTATAATATAACAGAAGGACCTAACTTCCCAAAAAAAATACAATCAGGAGTAGCAACTTTTTATAAAGACACATTATATATTATAGGTGGAACTACAAATGTTAATGCTCATTATGGTCTTGATGCAGTTGAAATCTGGTCTTTAAAAAATGGTAATTGGACTAAAGAAGATTTTGAATTATTACAACCAACATCTATCCCTGCAAGAGGTGATGAATTATTAATTTAAAAAAAATACTTTTTGTAAATCCTTCATATTCAATGTATAATCTAGCTAATGAAGAAATCACACCACCTTTAGGTTTAATTATAATAGCTACTATCTTACAAAAGAGAGGGCATGATGTGAAAATATTTGACCACAATAAACAATCTACTGAGGAATATATACAACTTCTTAAATCTTTTCAACCTGATTTTGTTGGCATGTCTGCGCTTACAGGACCTGTGTTACAGGTTTGTAAAGATTTGTCTAAATTAGCTAAGGACGCTGGTGCAATTGTTGCATGGGGAGGTGTTTTTGCTAGTACTTATACTAAACTTTGTTTAGATAGTGGTGTGGTTGATTATGTTGTCAAAGGAGAAGGTGAAATTACATTTAAAGAGTTAATTGAAGCTAAACCAAAGGATAGGTTAAAGTTACCTAACATCAATTTTAATCAACCACATAAATCTTTTGTTAACCTTGATGATTTGCCATTCCCAAATTTTGATTTAGTTGATATGAAACAATATGATGGTGTTATTGTACAGACAAGTAGAGGATGTCCTTATAGGTGTAGGTTTTGTGTTATCCCAGGATATTGGAAAAAACAAGGCATAGCTAATTGGAGAGCATATAGTGCTGAAAAAATATTTAAGATAATATCTCATTTAGTAACTAAATATGGATTTAAAAGGATAATATTTTCTGACGATAATCTGCCTGTTGATAAAGAAAGGGCATTAAAATTATTCCATTTAACTTCAAAATTAAATGCAACCTATTATATGTTTTCTCGTGTTAATTATACAAGCGATGTTTTAATGAAAGCATATAAAAAAGGAAAAGTTAGACAAATACAGTTTGGGATTGAATCTGGTAGTGATAGGGTTTTGAAATTAATGTGTAAAGATTCAACAGTAGCAATGAATGAACATGCGATTAGGCAATGTCATAAATATGGTATTTTTGCAGATAGCAGTCTTATGGTGGCTTATCCTGGAGAAACGATTGAAGATATGAAAATGACAGAACAATTTGTGTATAGAGTAAAACCTCATTATGGTGGTGTGAAAATATTTCATCCATATCCTGCAACACCCGAATGGGATAGATTAGTTAAAGAAGGAAAATATGTCCCACCACAAACTCTTGAAGAGTGGGGAAAGTTATATACTATGGAAAAGACAGTTAATTTTTCAGAAATCCCTGATAATGAGGTTGAAGCTATGAGGTATAGGGTTGAAAGGTTTATTATGAGGAGAGGTTATCTTATGAAAGGGTGGCAGATGGTTAAATCAGGGCAATTTCCAACTCCTGATAAAATAAAAAGAGCAGTAGAACATTTATATAGACTCTATACAGAAAAAAAACACAAAACAAAGGTGAGTAATTATGATTGAACAACGGGCTTGGCTTAAAGATTATATTCTATCTCAAAACCTTATAAAAGTTAATAAGACTTATGATGAGTTAAAAGATTTTAGGATGGATACGAATTTTATAATACTTAGAGTTAACCATCAGAAAAAACGACTTGAACTTGGTGTTGTAAGTCCAACCCCAATAAATGGAAAATATATAATCACACATATCTTTTATGGGAAAAAACCACAAGATATATATTTTTATTTATCTAAAACTAATTTAATCAATTTAAAAGACCATTTTTCTTATATAGGTAAAGAACTACAAAAAGCATATGTTGCTTTGAAACAAAAAACAAAATATGTGCAAGAATGAAATTTACTGCTCGCATTGCAATAAAATTAGGAAACATTTATTTTAACACCTTTGTGAAAACTAAACATACATATATTAAAAAAGCAGTTTTTTTCGGATTGCCTGGTTTAGGTGATTGTTTAATGATAACCCCTGCTATTCATAGGTTTCATGAAATCTATCCTGATTGTAAAATCTATGTGTATGCGTATCCACATACTTTCCCTTTGTTCAAAAATAATCCATATATTACTAAATTAATCCCTAGATATTGGTCTTTATCTAGTCTTCTTTTATTAAAAAAAGAAAATATTGATTTGGCTATTATGTTAGAAATGTTTAAAACACCTATCTGGGCATATCTTGCAGGAATACCAATGCGAAGAGGAAATTGTAAAGATAAAAATGGATTTGCATTAACAGATAAGTTCAATTTAAATAAACAATTAAAAAAGAAAACATGTATAACTTGGGCTAATCTTATTTCTAAAGTTGATAATAAATATACCATACCTGAGATTTATAATGTTAAAAAAATAACTGGCGTTCAAGATAAAATTTTACTGTTTCCTGATGCAGGAACAACAGAAATAGCAAATAAAAAAGCTTGGCCATTTAGATATTGGGTTGAATTAATAAAACGGATTGGTATTGATAATGTTATTTTATTGGGTTCAGATATAAGTATAAATAAAGCTTTTAAAAAAGAATTTAAGAAGATTACTTCTTTTATAGGTTGGTTTTCATTAAATAAAACTTTAAGGTATATTCGTTCATGTAAAACAATAATCACAAATGATTCGTTTGCATTGCATGCTTCTGCAGCTTTCAATAAACCAACTATAGTTATCTTTGGTCCAACAGATAATGATTTTTTGTGTCCATATCCTAATGCAATATCAATAACTTCTAATCTTCCTTGTAGTCCTTGTTTTTATAAAGATGATATTATAAAAAAATGTCAGACACAAGAATGTTTAAAAAGAATAACACCAGATGTGGTTTATCATTATCTTAATTCACTAATTAGTGGTGAGAAAAATTTATATAGTTAATATGATATTATTTATTAAAAAAGGTGAAATAAAATGAATATGAAACGAACATTAATATTACTACTTTTTCTAGTAGTGTTTTCAATAAGTGTTGTGAATGCATCACGAGCACCAAATTTTTATACTGATTATCTTAATAGTATGAATAATAAAATTGAAGAATTAAATCTTAAATATAATAGTCTTTCTAGAAGGATACCTACACAGTTTGATTGGGATGAGTTTTATAATAATTTTGATTGGGATAGATTGCCTGAATTACCAAATAGGCCTGAGTATCCTGGATTTAATAATAATGTGTGTGATATTTTAGAAAGCTGTGATTTACCGCCAGGTCCACAAGGCCCTGTAGGACCACAAGGTCCAAGAGGTTTTATGGGGTTTCAGGGACCACCAGGACCAGGTGGTATGAAAGGTGAAAAAGGAGATGTTGGTCCACGTGGTGTCCAAGGTGAACCAGGTGTATGTGACTCTTTTTGCGATGGTGAAGTATTACAAGGTCCAAGAGGACCGCCAGGTCCACAAGGTCCACAAGGAGAACCTGGTGTATGTTCTGAAGAAGGAAGTTCACAAAATGGGACTGTTATTATCCAACAAACAGTTATAAATAAAGGTGGGAGTGGTATGTCACTTAGTAAATTAGCTAGGTATCTTATTGGTGATAAAGATTTTTTTGATGTTCATACAAATTTTTTTGAGTATTTAAACACTTTATTTGTGACAAAAGAAGAATATGATATGTTACAGGATAGGCTTGACAAAGTTGAAGCAATGTCTAATTTAAATAAAAATAAATTATCTTCTTGGAATGGAACAACTTTCGTTTCTTATACTGATGAAGATATCGCTTTAGTTACTGCTTATATTAAGGCACAAAGAACTGGAGAAACACAAACAATAAATGGTTGGGTGTGTCACCCAGGTACAAGTATGTGTCTTAAATTAAATTAGGAGGAATAAGATGGAACAAGTAAAAATAACTAAATTAAACGGATTAACCGTAACAAGAAAAAAAACAGACCAGACAGCAACAGATGAAATTAAATATACAACTATATTAGAAAAAGGAGATATCAAAGTTGAAATAACTTCTTCTAATGAAATGGATTTATCTTATAACGACCAAATAGATTTGCCGATTGTTAAATTAAACAAAAACTTATCTGAATTTAATAAATAAGATGGCTAGACCTACAAGAGTGTTGTTATATAGATGTTTAGATTGTGGTGAAGATGTAGTTGGAAAACCTGGTGGTATGAACAGATGTCTTAATTGTGGTGGTAGGAATCTGTTCAAAAAATATTATTAATATAGGTGAATAAAGATAGGAGATGTTGTTATAGGAACTAATTTTGAAAACGAAATCATTGGGTATACAAGGTCAAAAGTTATAAGTAAAACAATTGGATTTACAAATGGTGTGTTTGATTTATTACATGTTGGCCATATCCATGCGTTTAAATTAATGGTTGCATCTTGTGATTATTTGATTGTAGGTCTTAATTCTGATAAATCTGCAGCAAAACTTAATAAAGATTTAGTTAAAAGACCAATCATCCCAGCTAAAGAACGAAGAGAAATGTTATTGTCTTTAAAATATATTAATGAGGTTATAATATTTAACGAAGACACACCTTATGAATTAATTAAAAAGATTAAACCACATATCTTATTTAAAGGGGTATATTACAAGGATAAACCAGGACATCCAATTGGGAAGGAGTTAGTTGACCGTGTTGTATTTATTCCACAGACAAAACATTCTACTACTAAACTACTTAAAAAAATATTAAAGAACCAACTAAGGTGATATAATGAAACAATCAAAAATTATAAATAAAGTATGGGGACAAGAAATATGGTATTCAAATGTAGATGAAAAAGATAAAAATTATTGTGGAAAAATACTTAAATTAAAAAAAGGATATAGATGTTCATTTCATATGCATCCTAAAAAAGACGAAACATTTTACTTACAATCTGGATTGCTTAGAATGAAAGTAGAAGATAAAGTTTATCTTATGAAACCTGGTGATACCTTACGGTTAAAACCAAATACTTTTCATTCATTTCTTGGTCTGGAAAATTCAGTTATACTTGAAGCAAGTACTTTTCATTCAGATGATGATGTTGTTAGAAAAACAGAAAGTGAAATGCTTGAGGATGACCCTTGGAATTATCTGTTTGAGAAAAAACACATATTAGTTGTAGGTGATATTATTTTAGATGAATATATTTATGGCAGTATTTCTAGGATAAGTCCAGAAGCACCAATACCTGTATGTAAGGTCACATCAAAAGAACATAGATTAGGTGGAGCAGCTAATGTTGCATTAAACTTAGCAAAGCTAGGTCAAGATGTAACTTTAATAGGTTTGATTGGAAAAAACCATCATAAAATTAAACAACTACTTAGTAAAAATTATATTTTAGATAATCATTTAATCTTAGATATTAACCGGCCAACAACAATTAAAACTAGAATAATTACCAAGAACCAACACATAGTTAGACTTGATGAAGAAGAAACACATCCTGTTGACCTAGAATTGTTAAAAGATATTAAATTACCTTTAAATCCTGATGCAGTTATATTTTCAGATTATAATAAAGGTTTTTTGATACCTACTCTTGTTAAAAACATAATTAAAAAATATAAAAAAAAGTGTCCAATTATAGTTGACCCAAAAACTAATGTTGAAAAATATAAAGGTGTTACTGTATTTAAACCAAATAAAAATGAGTTATTGAATTTCTTAAACACTAATAATATTGATGCTGAAACACTTATGAAACAGTTTAATTTTGAATATCTGTTAACTACTACTGGTGCAGATGGTTATATCTTACAAAAGAAAGGAGAATTACCTGTGACTTATCCCATCTATGACTCATCGATAATCCCTGTAGACATAACTGGTGCTGGAGATACTTTCACAGCAACATTAGCAACAGCAATGGCAACAGGGTTTGATGTAGATGATTCTGCAAAGATGGCTAATTATACAAGTGGTTTGACTATTAAACAAATAGGAACTTATGCTCCTATGTTAACTGAGTTTAAAAATTACAAATGTATCACTCCTTGAAACCTTTTGAAAATAAGATTAGAAAAAAAATACTAACCTTTCAACACACTTTATGGTTTATTAGAAGTTTGTTAAAAAATAAAAGTTGGCCAGTTGTTGTAAATAAAATATTATGTGTTGAATTAAATTATATAGGTGATTTAATAGCTATAACTCCAGCACTAAGAGCATTAAAACAAAAATATCCTAACTCAAATATATCTTTATTAACTTTAAAAGGCATGGAAGATGTGTTGTGGGGTAATCCAAATATATCTAATATAATAACTGAATATGATTATAATGATTATGATTTATTAGTTGTATTTTATGCAGGTAGGTTTTGGAATGCATCAAAATTATATCAACAATTAAAACACATTCATTTTAAAATAGGTGTTACAAATCATGGAATATTTTCTTCTTTTTTTCCTAATTTAAATTTAAAAGTAGAATATAAACAAGTTAAACATATTGTTGAAGATAATTTAGATGTTGTTAGATTGATAGGTGCAGATACTAATAATACATCTTATGATTTGTTTTTTAGAAATGAACATTTAAGTGAATTAAAAAGACACCCTTCTTATGATAAACATAAACCATTTATTATATTACATCCAGGTTCAAAAAATATTTATAAAATTAAAAAATATGCGAGTCATTGGTGGCCACCTGAAAATTGGTATCAGATTGGAAAATATTTTTCTAAACGTTTTAATGTTATAATCACAGGTTCTAATCAGGAAAAGTTTTTATATCATCTAATAAATAAAATTAATAGTAATAATAGTTTTATTGATGCAATTGGTTGGTTTGATATTAATGGTTTAAAAAATATAATCAATAAAGCTAAACTTGTAATTAGTATAGACTCTGGACCTGTCCATATTGCAAGCGCATTTAGAACTCCAGTCATAAGTCTTATGGGACCACAAAACCCAAATATATGGAAACCATTAACTAATAATGGTATTGCATTATCACATGCTGAAACTTTTTGCAAAAAATTAAAATGTAAAAAATGCCATAATATATATATGCCTTTAATAACTGTTGATGAGGTTATTAAAACAGCAGAAACCTTACTTAAATACAATGAATATAATTAATCATAATTGGAAAAAAATTATTATAATTTTATTAATTGTGTATCTCTCAAATACTGGTTTAAAATATATTATTAATCAAGATAGGCCTGTTGATGCCTGCTCAGAAAGTCCAGGGTTTCCTAGTGGCCATGCTGCTGTGTCATTTGCGTTAATTCCATTATTTAATATGCATCCTTTTTCTATCTTATTAGCACTTGTAATTAGTACAGAAAGAGTTTTTTCGCATGAACATACTTTAATTCAAGTTATTGCTGGTGCTTTATTTGGATTTGTTGTTTCTTATATTTTTAATAAAATAACTATATCTAAATAATTATTTACCTTTCATATGTTCTTTGATTACTTTATCTCTTATCTCTTTTCTTTGTTTGCCTTTCCATTCAGTATACCAACTAGTATATTCCTTCCATAAAATTAATATAATTAATGTAACCATTAATATCCTATCCCACATGTCTGAGGTTTCTCTTATTAAAAATATCCTTAATACAAATACAGTAAATATAGCATAAAACCATGCTTTTGGATATAATAATGTCCTTATTAATTCATACATTAATCTTATAGGTTCTACAAAAATTTTTTTGACAAGGTATTTAAGAAATTCTAACAATTCACTTATCTTATCCATTAAAATTCACCTCTTTCCATATACACTTTTTCTTGATATGCCCTTTTCATTTCACCAGTTGGTAACATCATCTGTTCAGGTTTTCTTAAAGCATCAAACCCTGTTCTAGCGTCAATTACTCCAATAATGCCAAGACCATTCTTTTTTGGGTCTACTATAACTTCATAATCTCTCACTAAATAATTATCTGTACGTATTCTTACATGAGTTGCATATTCATCAGGTAAACCATTAAACTTTCTTAATCTTCCTTGCATTGTAACTTTTATATCCCCAAATGGAATCTTCCTTTTTTTTTGCATGTTTTTTATAAACCCTTCACTTAATGCTAATGCTTCTTCATAACCAAGATATCGTTCTCCTTGAAAACCCCTGTATGACATAAACATTATAGCTATTATTGCAATCCCTATATAAATTATAACTTGTTGGACTGTTAATATTTTTTGTGTAATCATATAAATTGCAACTAAGATAGAAATTAATATTAAAAAAAAATACTTTTCAGAAATACCTTTTAATATATTCTGGATAGTATTTTCACGTTCTTCTTCATGTTCATATTTTATTTCTTCAAGGTCTGTTAATCCCATTGTTTTATATTTTTATCTTCTTATAGCAGGTATCTTATATAAAGATATTTCTATAGCTCTTATTTGTTTTCCTGTTTTTTTGCTTGTGTCTGTTATCTCTATTCTTCGTTCTTCTTCTAACATAAAAGCGTCTTTTAATATTGAAATTGGTAATTCTGCATAAGGCATATTACGTTTTGTAACTCTTATTTTTATTGAGTTATGTAATTGTAAATGTTCACATATCCTAAGAATCCATAATGCCCTTTGGATGTTTTGTATGTCTTTTTTACAATGTGGGCAAGTATATTCTTTACTGGTTATTACAAGAAATTCATTTTCCATAATTTCACCTGTTTTTTTTATCTTTTGTACTTTTATAACCGAACTCTTTAAATTCGGGCATATATGTGTGGTTGGGGGGGGTCGGTTAACATAGACAACAACTTTCCTTAAAACACAAATTTTTTTGAGCAAAACCGGGAGCAAAATCGTTGCTCAAATTTTTGAGCAAACTTTGAGCAAACTCTGAGCAAACTTGAGCAAACTCTGAGCAAACTTGAGCAAACTTGAGCAAACTCTGAGCAAACTTGAGCAAACTCTGAGCAAACTGAGCAAACTTTGAGCAAATTTTTTCTCGTCGACAAATGAGCAAAATGAGCAAATTATTCTTTTTTTTGTTCATCTAACTCTGGTTTTATTAGTGAAGACGCATTAAATTTTAAACTTGTTTGGTACATTTCCCATGCTTTTTCTAATGCTAACTTTTTATATTCACCTTCCCTTTTATCTATCTTTCCTCCTTTTATTTGTCTAGTTAAAACACCAAGTAATGCTGAGTATTGTCTACCTTTATCTTTAGCTTCAGTTATTCTTTTGAAATAATTTTTAATATCAGGATTTTCTTCTTTTAAAACAACTTTCCTTTCAAGAACTTTTTTTGACTGGTCTATTCCATCATCTACATAAAGAACATAATCTTTTAATAAATCAACATCTATCTTTCCATTTTTTTCTTCTCTTTTTATAATACCGCCTAGTATCTTTTTCCATTCATCTACTATTAATAAATTTTCATTTATCTTAAATTCATAATGTAGTTTTATCTGTTTTATTTTATGTTTTAGTTTTATAATCTCTTCTCTCTGTTCTACTATCTTCCTTCTTTCTTCTATACCTACTTCAGATATATGTTTATAATTATTATCAACAACTTCAATTACTGTTTTTAAAACATCATTATATATTTCAATTGTTTCTTCAAATTTAATTTTATACTCATCATATCTTTCTAATAGATTCTCAAATTTAGATACAATTGGTGTGTCTTCAAGAAATGTGTGTTGTTCAATTTCTTCATAAAACCAAGTTTTTATTTCTTCCATCTTTTGCAATAAATAAAGTCTACTATCATATACATCCTTTAATTTATTGTTAGCGGAAATCAATGGTTTCCTGATTGTTTTAAATTCTTCTGGGTCTTCTTCATAATTATCTAAATAACCTAATTCTTCATCAATTTCTTGTTCTTCTTTTGCCATTTTATTGCTCAATTGCTTGTTGGGGTTGTTCTGTTAAATTTCCTCTTGTCTTTTTTACAATAGGTATTATAAAATCATCTAGTAAATTCTTTGTGTATTCTCCTGTGTTCTTATTTGCTAATTGTAAATCATAATTAAGTTTGGCAGTTACATATTTTAACGAAACAACTTCTCGCTGTAATAATTTATTTGAATTAAATAACTCTATATGTTTTTTTGTAAGTTGTGTGTCCCTTCCTAAAAAATCACATAACACTATTATACACTGGTGTTCTGGGTCTCCTTTTGCTAGAATCTCAACATATATTGATGGGTAATCTACTATGAATGTTTTTTCATTAATATTTGTAAAATCATCATCTGTTAATCCATAAAACCTTACAAACTCTTCTGTAGGTCTAAATTCTATCCGTGACATCTCTACTCCTTCTTCAGAGATAATACCTTCTTGAAAGTTTTCAACTTCTCCTTGTAATCCATTCCCAAATATTAATAAAGGTTTTCTTGCTTCACGTTCACCCATTTTTTACCTCATAAATTGTTTTTCTGTAGGACTTTTGAACAGTTTTGGCCTAGTAACAGCTAACAATATTCCTGCTGCTATAAGACCAAATATGAAATAATTAATTTTTTCACCATTTGCTTTTTCATATTTTTCTTCACAGGTTTTTAGTTCTTTTTGACAACTTCTCCTATTATCATCACATACATCATATGCTGATTGCAAAGAACTATATTTATTAAGATATTCTGTTTTATTTGTACATATCTCTAATTCTTTATGCATTTCTATGTTTTCTTTTATTGCATTCTTACAATCATCTATTTGTTTTTTTTGGTATTTAATCAATGTAGTTGTATCATTTAAAATTTTTGTTATATTCCCACCTATATCCCATTGTGAAATATTCATATCACAAGTTACTTCAGCATCCATAAAATATTGTATTGGAAATGTATTGTCACTTGGAGAGTTACATGCATCTGATAATGAAAATTTACTTGGCATAGACCCAACTGGATTTCTTATTTCTGCAGTTCTAATCAAAGTATCTCCATCATTATATACATCTATATATAATGTTTGGTTGATAAAAATTGTTTGTTTCGTTGAGATTACACTAGGTAACATTAATATCAAAATTACTATTAAATATGTTTTTTTCATGTTTTCACCTTCTCGGGGGAGTATGTTGACATAATGGTGGAAGAGAAAATCCTCTGATAGCTTCTTCTGGTCCAGTCTCCCTCCTATTCCCTTGACTATCATAAAGTACAAAACTACGTTTTGTAAGTGCCATCATTTCAAATGTTTCAAGATTTTTTAATTCATCAACTTGATGTTTTGCAAGTTCAAAATCTTTTCCTATCTTTTTTGCTTGGTCATCTTTTAACTGTAAAGCAAAACAATATTCTGATTGATTAACTATTGTGTCAGGGATTCTTGTGTAATCTTGGGTATTTGCAAGTAAACCTATCCTGTTAGGTCTACCTTGTGTTGCACAATTAATTAAGCTTTGTGCACTTACTTTCCAAAGTTCGTTTTTTGCAGCCAAATCAGTTATTTCATCTACTACTATATATATACAAATTTGATTTTCTTGAAAATATTTATTTCTTGTTTGATTATTAAAGATAGCGTCTATTATATATTTCATATATTGTGGGTAATAAAATTTATCATGGACATCTTTTGTTTTTATTACAGGTATAAGGTTTGCTTTTAATAAAGCAATAAAAGGATATAATTCTTCTGGGTTGTTCTTTGTATCATATAATGTCCAAGTAGAAGGAATGTCTGTGCTTGTATCTATTATTTCTTGCCTGAATAAATCATCCATTGTTGTAATTATCTTTGTAAAGGATTGTGGACTCATACTTGTTCTCTTTCTAACTTGTTCTGATATGTTTTCCATTTCAAAAGTACCAACTGCATTTAATATATCTTCAAACGATTTACACTCTAATAATTCTTTTTGCATAAGCCTAAACAGAACCCCTGATTTTCCAAGTTCCCAAGGTTTATATCCTTTTAAGTAATTTGTATAGTCTTGGATTATTTCTTTCAGGGGTAATGTTATAAAAAAACTTATATCACCTTCTTTTTCCCCAAACATCTTATCTTCTGAAAAAGTGTTTGTTTTAGGATAAAGAAAAACTAATGGAGATGGAGATGGATGATTACCTATCCTTTGTAATATTGTTTTTTCTTTTTGTTGCATATTTGGCAATGCCCATGGATGGAATTGGTCATGGTGGTCATTTAAATGTATGATGCCTTTGTGCCAACCCTCATGCCAATAAAGTCTAGAACTGATTGATGCTGTTGTATATGATTTTCCTGTTCCCCTTCTACCTACAACTAAAATAACATATTCGTCTTCTATCTGTGGGATACATACAAGTTCACCTGATGTAGATAACATTACAGGTAGTTCTGGTATTTCTATATATTCTATATCTGAGTAATCTTCTCTTCCAAGTATCTTGTTTTTTATCTTTTTTCTATTATTTTTCACATAGTTAAAATCATACCTGCTTTTTGTTATTTTTTTTGTTTTTTTTTTAGGTCCTAAATCTATCCAAGGTCCATACCCAGTGGGACTAGCATTTGGCCCCTGTAATCTAATCCTTTTATACAAAGTACTCATTATAACTTGGTGTTGTTTTGGTATCCCACCTATATTTCCTGGAAAGGTTTTTCTAGCAAGTTTATATTGTACTTTTTGGTGTCGAAACCACCTATTTTTTACTTTTACAGAAATAATAATATACCCTAATTTTTTTAAACCATCATATTCTATCTTTTTTAAAATTTCTTCTTCTGGAAGTTTTTCACCTTTTATTAATTTTGTAGTTACAATCTCTGTAGAATGAATTGGTCTAATTGGTTTTAATATCTGTTTATCTCCTTGATATATCTTAAACCCAATCTCATTTAATAATTGCTTTGCATAGCAATAATCAATTAATTTCAATACCATTTTCAATAATCAATTAATCTTCTTCGTTATCATTATGTGGCAATGTTTCTAATAATACTCTATCTAAAGCATTCCCTAAATTATCAATGCCTTTTATAACTTTATAAATCTTTAGCCTATTATGTGCTTCGTCACTTACTGAAACATTAAGATTTTTCATTATAATAACTTATTCTAAGTTCTAATAAGTTATAATGTTTTATTTAAACTCTATTGTTATGTCATAATGTTTTTGTGACATGTTAAATACCTTTATATATATCTCTATTACACAAGAGATTAAGGATGTGTGATAATCCTTGAAGAAACTTAGTTGTGATTATTGATTATATTGATAAAACAGGTTTTTAAAATCCTTTTAAAAAATTTAAATTGCTTATTCTTTACTGATAAATATCTAGGCGTTCTTCATAAAAGGGTTTGATATCCAGTTTTCATTTTGCACAAAAAATATCCGAACAAGTGCAGAATGTAAGAGATATAAAACAATGAGGTGAATAGACCATGTTTGGAAAATCAGGAAAACAAAAAATTGATTGGCCAGTAATACTATTAGGAGTATTAGTTGTTTGGTTAATTCTTCCAGGTTCCGCACAAGAAGGCATACAAAATAGTATTGCTGATTTGTTAGGTATGGAAGTAACTGAGCCATCTGTGCCATCTGTGCCATCAGCACCATCTGCAGGATGTGTTGACCCAACAGTTAAAACAACAATGACATTAAATGCTGAAGATGCATTTGCACCAGCAACGACTCCAGGCGGAGATAATAGAGTCTGGATTAATGGTGAAGACCAAGGCTTAGTAGCTCAAGGAAACTCAATTACAGTTTCTCCAGGAGATACTTATGTTGTATTATGGGCAGAAAATTCAACTACTTATTATGGAAAAGTAAGTAAGGGAACAGTTCCATGTACAGGTACTCTAAGATTAAAAGAGCACTTATATGCTTGGACAACATCACAAAGTTCTGATACATTATTTAATGTATATAATGAACAAGGTCAAGTAGGTTCAGCAACAGAAGCAGCATCAGGAACTTATTACAACATTACTCTATCTAATGGTGACTTAGAGACTGTAAATTTTGAAATGAAAGGAGTTTACAAGAAAGCTTTAGGAAACCCAAACCTAGATGGGGAAAATGTAGTAGGATGTAAATATAATAAAACAGCATACGATGACATCATCTTAGAATTTGATAATTTTGATAATAAAGAAGTTAGCTGTTCAAATTTAATTACACCTGCAGCAAGTTATCTATGGACCTGTTTTGCAGCACCATCTGTCGTAAGTAATGATAAAAAGACAGGTACACTTACTATAGATGTTGACGATACTTATGCACCAGCAAGTGATTCTGAAGATATCAAATGTTTCTATTATGATGCAGATTATGATATCCACAGTATTACAAACGAAATTATAAGTGGTGTAGTGGACGATGTTGACACAGGTTTAGGACACACAGGAAATAGTGACTGGAACTTTACTTTCCATGTAACTTGAACAAAATAAATTTTTTTATTTTTTTTATTTTTTAATGGATGGTAAACTATGGGAATTACAAATAGAGATTTATTAATTATAAATGGGTTCATGCTACTTTTTTTACTCATTAATTTCAATCGTGATTTGGGTTCAATTTATATTGCAATGCTTTTGTTATCTTGGGCAGGCTTTTTTTCTGACAAGATAAAAACATTTACATTCCAAAAAAAAGACCATAGCAATCTTAATTCAATCATAAAAGCAGTTCTTTTTTATACAGGTTTTGTGTTATTTTCTGGTATGTTTTTATCTGTTTTTCATTCAGGAGATGTTATCCAAGGACAGATTATAATGTCAGTTTTAAAAACATTTGCACAGACAACTCCTGCTCTAGCAGGAAGTTTGATTTTAACTTTTATAGGTTGGGCAATAATTGTCCCTATCATAGAAACAAATGCTTTTTTTGGTATGTTGTTTGAATATATAACTGATAAATTTAATATTAATGTTAAATCTTTATCAGCAACACTATTAATTATTATGGTTTCATTATCTTTTTTATTTGCAATATTTCATGCAACAGCAAAAGGGATAACTAATAATGCAGCATTATCATTAACTTTTTTATTTGCATTAACTAGTTTATGGTTAGTCCTGAAAGAAAAGCAAACTAGGACTGCTGTATATCTACATATAATTGCAAATAGTTTTGCAGTGTTAGCAACATTTAGTGTTATTGGTTAATTTAATAATTAGGAGAGGTATAAATGAAATTAAAAAAACGAATCAAAAGATATTCATACAAAAGAAGGGGAAAATTAGTTAGAGTTAAATCACATTCTAGGACATATACATCTAAAAAATGCCCAGGAAGTAAAATAAGGAGTAAAGGTAAAGGTCGAGGACTAGGTATAGGTAGAGGTAAAGGTCCTATTAGAAGATTTAAATTAAAATCAGGCAGACATTATATTATTAAAAATGGTAAGATTGTTGGTAATGTCTCAGATTATTATTATAGGTAAACATATGAAAACAAAAGCACAACAAAATAATATAAATATAATTTTAATAGTTATTGTAGGAATAGTTATTTTTTGGTTTATCAATCAGAATAGTTCTGGTAATATATCTTCTCAAGAAGTATCTGGTTCAACATCTGGTATTGAAATTTATCTAACAGACAAACCAGCACCTGTTCAACTTGATTTAAATATAATTAAGATTGAACTTATTAAAGATGGTGAATCAAAAACAGTATATTCTGGTAATATGCCAGTAACATTAAAAGAAGATACAGTTCAAAAACTAATAGGTGATGTAGTTTCATCAGGAACATATACTTCTTTAAAAATAACTTTTTCTAATAGTGCCACAGCAAAATTTGAAGATGGTACAACTGAAACTATAGAAATGCAGACAAAAGTCTGGTCAATCAGTATTAATGAAGTATTAAAAGGAGGAAGAACTCATACAATTATAATTGATTTGCCAGTTGATACTGCGTTGGTTGAAATTCCATTTGAAAATAAATATGTTTTTCAACCAAGTACACCTGAGTTAAGAAAAGCTGTACGAGATGGAATTGATAAGGACCAAATCAGGGCAATGTTAAGAGAACGGCTTCAAAATATAGATTCAAACAATAATGGAAAAATTGAACAAGAAGAAATTCTTACTTTTATTTTAGAAGAGTTAAATAATTTGGAATGTCCTAGTTTTGATAATTTAGATTTTGAATGTGATGGGGATGTTATTGATGGTCCAAAGATAGGTGATTGTCAATTCCCACCTATATGTATAAAAGTAAACGAGGCTAAAATTTCTCATGATTTGGAAGAAGATTGTTTGGCTGAAGGTGGGTTTTGGAATGAGTGTGGAAGTCCATGTCTTGGCACAGGTTCAAGTACTTGTGTTGATGTTTGTGAAGCTCATTGTGAATGTGGTGGTGAGATAGGTTATACTTGTCCAATTAATTATGTTTGTAAACAACATAAACAAGGAGAACTTGGTAAATGTGTTTTATCAAGTAAATATTCAAAAGAAGAATTAATGTATGATTGGGAATGTAAAAGTAAAGATGAATGTCAGAAAAATCAGATTTGTGTTTATGGGATGTTGAAATCAAGAGATTATACTGTTGCTAGAGGTAGCAGGCTTGGATTTATAGGAACAACTTGTGTTACTATTCCGCATGAAGAAGATGGTGTTAGTATTTCACTATCTTGGGGAGATGGTTGGAAATATGATTCTGGGAACTGTATCTTTACAACATATGATTCAGAACCTATTAATTCAGTAATTTATCCAGATAAAGAAACATGTATGTTATTTGAGGTGTAAAAATGGCAAAACGAAAGAAAAAAAGGAAAGCTCCAAAATTATCTAAAGCTTCAATTAAAAAGATATTAAATAATCCAAAGACACCAAAACAGTTAAAACCTTATTGGAAAAAAAGGTTAAAAAGCGCAAAATAAAATGGCAAGGAAGAAAAAATTTAAATTTGAATGGTGGCAATTAATTATAGGTGTTGTTATTTTATATTTTATAATATCTGGTGGAAGAAAAGCTGCTCTTTATTATTCATTTGATACTGAATCTGAATGTAATGCATGGCGTGACGACCATCTTAATAATCAAGATGAATGTTGGTGGTGTGGTTCTTGCAAATTAAACACTGCTGAGACACAATATATAGTGACATGCGATGACCATGCGTTAAACTCAGGATTTGAAAAAGGCGTAGGATGTGATAGTGATAATTCTAATATATTATGGTTAGCATGTGAAGATTGTACTTGTTGTGAAACTCTAGATGGTCCTGTGATACAAAATTGTTGCCCTGGTTCAACTATTGGTCAAGCAGAGTATACTGAACAAGCCTGTTTAGATTATATTTTATCAATACCACAATGTGGTAGTAGTAGTACATTATGGTTAGCATGTGAAGATTGTACTTGTTGTGAAACTCTAGATGGTCCTGTGATACAAAATTGTTGCCCTGGTTCAACTATTGGTCAAGCAGAGTATACTGAACAAGCCTGTTTAGATTATATT
>Ga0190346_1000083_pt1 | contig 24111 bp, 17 predicted proteins | sample 48721345_MG_FD_161680 | JGI IMG/M metagenome (GOLD analysis project Ga0190346, IMG submission 161680) | Hydrothermal vent microbial mat bacterial communities from Southern Trench, Guaymas Basin, Mexico - 4872-13-4-5_MG | ecosystem: Environmental > Aquatic > Marine > Hydrothermal vents >... | reverse complement strand
CCAAACCCAATATCGCATAATAATTCCTGTTTCTCACATACCAGATGTATTCCAGATTGAAATACTCTTGTAGAATGTTAATCGTTCTCTCTATCTCCCAACGGTTTTTATACTTATCCGCATATATTTGCCTTAATTGAATGCCTAACCAACGAGCCTGACTCTGCTTTTCCAGCGATATACCTTTCCTTTTGTTTGTATCTATCACCGGTATCATGCTACTACGATCGAATATATAACGGTATACCTGTTGCGAATCATACGCGCTGTCTGCGAGGAAATACTCATATCCCTGGCCGGAATCTATCTGTGCCTTTGCCACTGTTGAATCATGTACAGCAGCTGTCGTTGTCATCCAATCCTGAATCAATAGGTTTTGTGCATCCAAACTCATATGTACCTTTCTTCCATATTCCCAGCCTTTCGTCGTCTTTGTAAATGGAAAAATCCCATCGCTTTAATTAGAGCTTCTCAATATGAAATTACCCAAATGTTTAACATTAGATATTTCCATCTCCAGACACAAAATTCTTGACATGTCTCGTCCAACTGGATTGAGGGTCTTTGTACTTCCTTGTCCCTCTTCGTCTTTGTGCTGTATGAGCTTTACAAGTCCTGGTCACGAAAGGAATCCACCACCAACTCAATCCTTTCAAGTCCTTCTAATCTAAAAGGGGGCACAACATCTTCATTTTGAATTTGGGAGGCTTTTTTCGCGACACCCTAAGCTCTTCTGGTATTTTTCATTTCTTTACCCATCATATAACTGGAATCTGAGTTATTATGATTTTTCCAAGCAAAAATGTCAGCGGAGGGTTTAACACGGAATTAATATAAGATGTTATGACATCAACACATGTTGATGTTGTATAACATTATCACAATTTGTGAAACTTTGCTTTGTTATTCTCAGCTGTAAAGAAAATTTCATGATTGCTTCTACAGAAAATTGGGGGTGGTGAAGCATGAAAAAGGTTTTACTGGTTACTGCTTGTTTTCTGCTCTTTATTACTTTTTTATTCTTCTCTGGATGTCCAATTCCAAAGTCTGTAATCCTAACACTTAATATTGTTGGCCAAGGTTCTACAATTCCTCCAGTAGGTCGGCATGCATATCCCATAAATACTATTATAAACCTTTCCGCAATTCCTGATGACAATTGGACTTTTAGCCATTGGGCTGGTGATGTTGCTAATCCATATAATGCAAATACAACAATTCAAATGAACTCTGACAAAGAGGTCACTGCCTATTTTGAAGAAGAAACCGAAATCAAGAAAATCATTAAAAAGGTCGACCTTGATCATCCGCTTTCACTCTATTTTATAGAAGAAATTATCCCATTGACCGAAGGCAACAAAGATGAATTACTTGACATGCTTGAAAATGGTTCACCTTTGGAAAGATGGGCTGCCGCTTATGCTTTCCAGAGGGTAACGACTCTAGCAGCTACCGTTCTAAACGAGCTTGAAGATTATCTCAATGATTCAAATGAAACAATCAAGGCTCTAATAGCAACCGCTTTCCTTGTAAACAATGATGTTCGAGGAAAATCTCCACTTGAAAGTTTACTTTCTTCTGATGAAATTATGATGTTTAGCGTCCCACCTGAATTGATTTCAGAATTCGCTCTTGCAATACTCGAAATATATTTCCCAGATGAGTACAGCCCAGCTAAATCATTTGAGTCTTTGACCACAACGGTTACAGGAGGACCTTGCGATTATACAGTAACTGTAAAAATAGCTTTTCATGGTGATGGTGCTAGCCAGACACAATTAGATAACTGGGAAAGTGAAGCTGAAGCGATCTGGAATGGCACAGAAGGGTCACGCCCATGGGGCGGGGAAAACGAGGAAGATGAGGACTGTTGCACAGTAAAATTTGACTTTATTTTCGAACTGATAACAGATGGTGCAACTCCAAACGATGCTCATGTTGTGGAAGTTAAATCTGTTAATGCTCATCATACATCTTTTGTATATACGCCACTTCCTACCCCGGGATCTACTGAAACCACAACTGGTGAGTTTGACAATCTGGATACAGGTGGTGTTGTAGCTCATGAAATAGGGCATCTGATGGGCTTGGATGACGAATACCATTATAATGAAGACGGTGATTACGTAAATGACAATCCACAAACTGAAGACCCTCAAAGTATTATGGCAACAACATCTGGAAGCATCTCTTCTCTTCCTGAGCACATTGATGAAATAATGTCTGATGCTGAAATTGAATGTGAATGCGACTTTAACGTCACTATGACACCAGCATACGATGTGAACATTTCACCAGGCGAACATACTGTAAATGGAGTGTTTGTCAGGAAAGACGGTACCGTGGCAAAAGGGTGTAAAGTCAAAGTGCAAGTTGCGGGGTTACACAACTTAGGTCCTGTGGAAAAAACAACAGATGAGAATGGAAAAGTCAGTTACACGTATCAATGCGAAATCAAAGGACATACTGGCTTAGACTTTATCACAATGGAAGGAGAATGCGGTGCATCAGATACAGTTCTAAAACAATGGATATCGTTAGGAAAGATCATTCCCATACCGCTTTGGCCCTACAATGACCAACGAGATGTACCTTACGGTATGCCCACTCCATTTTCTGTTGATGCTACTCCTTCTTCAGCATGGAGGGCAGACAATTTTGCTATACATGTCATAATTACAGAAGATTCAACAGTGATATATGAAACCACTTCCACCGCTTCCGTTTTTGATGTCCCTGCTCTTCAACCCGCTACAACATATGAAGTGGAATTGATTCCTACTAACACCTTTTCTGGTGACGAAGGAATCAAGGAAGAAATATACTTTGAAACAAAAGTTCCAACTCCAGAATACATTGAACCACCTGAAGACATAAAGGTCGATCTTTCCGCTTCAGGTACATCTATAAGATCACATGAATTTGCGAAGTTAGTCAGTGATTCCATACTTAAGAAAGGGTATAAGCAAATGATCTTTGTCTTTGGGCAATGTTATGGAGGAGGATTATTTGCAGACTTAAAAGATCTTGATAAAACGCTCTTGAAATCTGCAGCAAAATGGAATGAAGCAAGCTGGGGCAATGATTCAAAAGGATATGATTACTGGCTTGAAGCGCTAAGAAAAGAATTAGCGGAGGGTGATACTATAGCTCGTGCGGACCATGATGCAATGATGAATGACCCACATGGTCCTAACCCAGATGCTTCAGGGTGGAAAGGGCATCACGAAACACCACAAGGTCTCTACAATGGCGACGAAACCATGAAACTAACAGACGATGCGAGTTCAAAACATGCTTTGCTCTTTTCTGGTTCAGATAAGCCACGCCATAAGGGGGACATTGAAAATTGGGAGGAGACCTTAACTTCAACGCCTTTCGGTTTTGATGTAATTTCAATTGTTGGAGGAACGAAAGAAGATCTTGAAACTGCTTTAGCATCTATAAGCGCCCTAATGAACAGCAACGAAATTTTTCTGTTTATGTCTTCAGGACATGGAAGCATGGGTCAAAAAATTGCCACAGAAAAACCTGTAACTGATGAAGGTGCGGAGGTTATTTTTAGACCTTCATCTGAAATAGAGACAGAAATGGTTAAGATGTCACTTACAGGCATGTATATCACATTTGATGTATACGATGAGGGCATTTCTTATAACGTGTATCTAAATGGCTTACCCATCGGTTCAAGCTTACCAGGTGTAATAAGAACAGAGCTATTCGTACCAGTAGATTATATATTGTGGGGGGAAGATAATACACTCTTTTTTGAAGCAAGTCCGATAATTTATGAATTGGAAGCTGAAAGAATAATCTACGAAATCTTTCTTGACACTGGCGCTATTCCAACTATTAATGAGGAATAGCTTTGAGTATTTAAGAGAAATCCTGTATAGAGGTAAAAGGGCACTGATAACACGGTGTTTGGTAAAACTTGGGTGATGAGAATTTGAAGAACGAGACCTGAGAATCCGGGAGCCAGGTTATGAGTGATATTATGAAAAACGAGTTTATGATCCGCTTGTTTCACCCGATTCTAAGGTCTTGTTATTTGCAACTCGGTTCTTACAGTTACCTACTCTTTTATAAAATCAATCAGCTTTTGCATGAAGAGATCTGGTTTTTCTACGTTAACGCTATGACCGCAATCAGGGATAATTTCAACAGTTGCATTTTTCATTACTTTCTCAAACTCTCTAGCCATTTCTTCCGTTATTATAAGATCGAGCTTGCCAACAAGTATCTTGAAGGGGATTTCGAGTTTGGAAAGTTCTTTTTTGTAATCATATTCTTCAAGGGCTCTAGCATTTTCTACAAAGCACTCTGGTTTCATCATAAGGGCATCTGAAACGAGTTGATCAATAAAGCGATCGACTGGCCTGGTTGGCATGGTCCCAATCAATGCTTTTTTCAACAAGTCGGCATTGCTTTTGTACAATTCCAGGACTGCATAAACTTCTGGGGCGGTTTTATAGCCCGAAGGAGGAGCTGGGTCAATCAGCAATACTTTTTCTACCATTTTCGGGTTATCAATTGCCATTTTCTGAACAACGGCGCCTCCAAGTGAGTGCCCTACCAGAATTGCCTTGTCGATATTCAGTTTTTTCATGAATTCCGAAACGTATTGTGCATAGACATCTATTTTTACTTCTTCGAGCCGTTCAGATTGTCCAAAGTTTGGCATGTCCACCGCGACGCCATGATATTCATTTGGAAGGTTGTCCAACGCTGGTTTAAACCAGCGCCAGGATGCGAAATTTCCATGGACAAAAAGGATGGTTTTTTTGGCTTCTCCATTTTTCTGTACATAATGAATCCTTTTTCCAAGCACTTCGACAAATTCGCCCTCGGCTTTTTTCATTTTTGCTATCCTCCTTTTAAGTGCCGTATAAGGTTTCCAGAGGAATTTGACATTGAATATTTGCAACGCATATGCGAGTCCACGCGGGAAGAAAAGCACAACCAGTACAAGTAATACACCAAAAATAATAGACATTGGAAGTTGAGTCCTGCTGAACATAAATGGCATGGCAACCATTATAACCGAGCCTATGAAACTTCCTGAAAGCGATGCCAATCCTCCAATGACAATGATAGCAAGGAGATTTATGGAATTTCCAAGTCCAAAATCAGTAGGAGAGATATAGCCGATAGTGTGCGCATAAAGGCTTCCGGCAATGCCTGCGTAAACGGCACTAACGACAAATGCGATGAGTTTATATCTTGAAATGTTTATACCCATAGATTGAGCTGCAAACTCGCTTTCCCTTATAGCCTTGAAAGCTCTGCCTGTTCGACTCTTTAAGATATTTGCACTGATGATGTATAAAAGAAGTGCAATTACCGCAGTGAGGTAATATTTTGCTGTATCTGAGGAAAGTTGAGCCCCCAGCAACTTTGGGGGTGTGATATTTCTGATTCCTATGTTCCCACCAGCGAATTCCCAGGATTTGAGCAACTGCTCTACAACTACACCAAAGGCCATTGTTGCAATAGCTAGGTAAAATCCTTTCAATCTGAGAGCGGGAATTCCCAGCAAAAAGCCAAAAAGTCCCGAGACACTTCCAGCTATCAAGAAAGATAGCAAGAAGGGCAAGTGAAAATTCATGGTTAGTAAAGTTGAGGTATAGGCCCCTATGGCCATGAAGGCAGCATGTCCAATGGATATTTGACCGGCGTATCCTATAACAATATTCAGCCCCAGCGTAGTTATTGTGTAAATAAGAACCAGAGAAAATATGGTCATCATAAAAGGCTGGCCAGTGAAAAACAAGGGGATTACAAGAAAAAGAAGCGCTGTTAATATCCATTGCCTGTTTTTATACAAAGTATCACGCATAGTCTACACCCTTTCTGCTGACCTACGGCCAAGAAGACCTTCAGGTTTTATGAGAAGCAGTATGAGAATAATGAGCAAAGCAAAGGCCATTTTTAGTTCTTCAGAAAGATAACGGGCCACGAATTGCTCAATGATACCAAGCAGAAGTCCACCGACAACTGTACCGGGAAGGCTTTCAAAACCTCCGAGGACCGCAGCTGTGAGTCCCTGTATCTGAAGATCTAACATCATATTTGGGTTTATTTGAGTTCTTGGCGCCGCCATTATAGCCGCAAGAGCGCTCAATGCAGTTCCAACACCCCAGGAAAAAGCGAATACCGTACCCACTCTGATCCCCATCAATCTGGCGGCGGTTTCATTTTGCGCGGTTGCACGTACAGAGAGTCCGACCCTTGTAAATTTGAAATAGAGGAAAAGAGCCAGCATAATAACCGCAGCAATGCCAAAAATGAGGAGATCCTGCCTGGTGAGTATGATTCTTCCCTGTGGAAACTTGATGAAAATAGGTCTTCCATGTATAAGGGAAGGGAAAGGTTTATAGTCTTGTTTCCATATTTCCAATGCTAGACCTTCAAGAATCATTAATAGCCCTAAGGTTAAGATCAACATCGCTGAATGAGAAAGATGGCGAATTGGGCGCAACAACCCTCTTTCCGTAGCAGCTCCAAGAAAGAACCCAAAAACAATGGCAGTGAGCACTGCAAGCCACAGCGGCAGTCCAGCAATGGCAAAAACAGTGTATGCAATATATGCTGCAAACATCCCCATGTTCCCGTAAGCAAAATTTACAACACCGGAGGTTTTGTATATGAGCACAAGGCCCAGAGCAACCAATGAAAAAAGGCTCCCCTCTCTAAGCCCCAATATTATTTGCTGTAAAAAGGTTACCATCAAGTCACCCCCATCAGGCCCCAAGATATTTTTGTTGAACTAATTCACTTTTAAGAAGGTCCTTCGCATCACCTTCGAGGGTGAGAGTTCCTACCTCGAGAATATAGGCATAGTCAGAGATTCTTAGCGCCGCATTGGCATTTTGCTCTACAAGCAAAATTGTGAGTCCCTTTTCTTTGTTTAAATTTACGAGAAGCTCGAAAATCTGTTCAACGATTTTTGGTGCTAATCCAAGAGAAGGTTCATCAAGCATAAGTAATTTTGGACCAGCCATGAGAGCTCTGCCTATGGCAAGCATTTGCTGTTCTCCACCTGACAAAGTTCCAGCAAGCTGGTTCTTTCTGTCCCGCAATATAGGAAATAGCCCATAAACTTGATTCAAGTCATCGTTTATTTGCTTTCTGTTTTTGCGAGTTATAGCCCCCACAAGAAGGTTTTCCTTAACGGAAAGATCAGGAAATAATTGACGACCTTCAGGGCATTGAACAATCCCCATCCTAACTATTGCTGATGAATCCAGATGAGTGATAATTTTTTCGTGAAAAAGAATGCTTCCGCTTTTAGGCTTTAACAGTCCAGAGATTGTCTTAAGTGTTGTGGTTTTTCCTGCACCATTGGAACCCAACAGGGAAACAATCTGTCCTTCTTCAACACGCAATGATATGTCCTTTAACGCTTTTACATAACCATAATAGACTTCGATATTTTTTATCTCAAGCATATTTACTCTCTCCCAGATAGGCTTCTATAACGTTGGGGTCATTTTTAATATCATCAGCTGAGCCTTCGGCTATTTTTTCACCAAAATTCATTACCGTTATTCTGTCAGATATGTCCATAACAAGCGACATATCGTGCTCCACAAGGAAAATTGTCAAATTAAAGTCGTCGCGTAAACGATTGATAAGCGTTTTTAGTTGGATGGTTTCGGTGGGGTTTAGACCAGCAGCTGGTTCATCAAGCATGAGAAAATTCGGTTCACTCATCAGTGCTCTGCCAATTTCGACGAGCTTCTGTAATCCGTAGGGAAGCATGCCGGCTAACGTATTGAGCCTATTTTTCAAACCTAACAGTTCAGCTATTTCAAGAGCTTTTTCCATGGATTTTTTTTCTGAGTTTTTCACTTTATTTGTCCACAGTGCTTCTTGCAAGATTCCATAATGTATTTCACCATGGTGGCCCACAAAGAAGTTGTCTTTCACCGTCATATACTTGAATATCTCAAGATTCTGAAAGGTTCTTGATATACCTGCCTTTATCACTTCAAAGGGCTTATAAGTCGCCAGATCTTTCCCGTTGAATGATATTTCCCCTTCAGTTTCCTTGACAATACGGGTTATAACATTGAAAAGCGTGGTTTTTCCCGCTCCATTTGGCCCAATCAAAGAATGTATGGTGTTCTTTTTTACTGTCATGTTGAACGACTTTACTGCTGTAACGCCCCCAAATTTCACAGTGATGTTCCTGACTTCAAGAACCATGGTGCACCTCCAGGAAAACGCGGGGGAAAATCCCCCGCGAGCAAAGATTATTCAGCGACCGAAATCCAATCTGTCAATGTAGTCCAGACTTGGTTTTCCACATGCATCACATACATTTGTCTGATACCGACACGACAGTATTTGTCATTGGGATCATAGGGTTTGTAAGTAATAGATGGTGTAATAAGCCCTTTCCAGCCGTTCATTTCTTCGAGTGCTTTTACAAGGCTTTCCCTTGTTGGTTCCTCTCCAGCTCTTCTTAACGCTTCTGTGAAGACTTCGGCGGCAATAAAGCCCGCCGCTGCGTAAGCGTTGGGAATTTCGTCGTTGAAAGTTTCTTGATAAATTTGAATATATTTTTGGAAGCTTTCATCAGCTACATCTCCCATAACCCACGCCATTGCCTGGAAGCCTTCAGCAGCATCTCCTGCCAGTGCGATAACAGTTGGATCTGGATTAACATAGTTTCCAAGCAAGAGGGCATCGAGGCCATATTCATAAGCCTGCTTGAGGAAGTTAGGGCTCTGAGGGATCCACATGCTCAACACAACAGCATCTACATTCAGTTCCATGAGCTTGAGAATTTCGTTATCAAAGGTCATTCTCGTAACATCGACCGGAAGCTTCGCAACAAGGGCGGAACTGTAACCGTGTTCTACAAGCCAACGTTTAAGGCCGTTAAGTTCTTCCTGTCCAGCATCATCAGCCCTGTAAACAATACCTATACGCTTCTTTCCCAGTGCCTCAACTAAGTATTTTGCCATGATCTGACCCTCAGTTGTGTAGTTAGGCTGTACGGTAAAGACATACTTTTTCGGAGGAATGGCCAGAGTGCTTGAGCCACTTCCTTGGTAAACAAATGGGACACCAGAGTTGTTAAGATAGTCAGCAACAGCGAGACATCCAGGAGTGCCAAGGCCTCCAACAATGGCGAAAACTTTATCTTGTTCTACAAGCCTTTTGACTTCTACAACGGTTTTTGAAGGGTTAAAGGCATCATCTGCTACAATAAATTCGATCTTTCTGCCGTTGATTCCACCATTTGCATTTACCCAGTTGAAGTATGCATCCATGCCCTTCCGCATTGAGATGCCTATTGGTGCTACTGGACCAGAAAGAGCCTGGAAAGAGCCAATGACAATCTTATCTGGATATACACCGTTTTCTGCAAAAACAAAGCTAAACACAATGGTAACAAAGAGTACTGATAAAAGAAGTTTCTTCATACTTTCCCCACCTCCTGTTATGGATTGGATCAATCGATATTCTTAATTATCACGGTTGTACCCATGCCTCCACCTATGCAAAGTGAAGCAAGGCCATAGGTCAAATCACGCTTTTTCATTTCGTAAAGAAGCGTGACAACAATACGGTTACCAGATGCACCGATAGGATGTCCGAGAGCTATGGCGCCGCCATTTACATTAGTTCTTTCCAACATCCAGTCTCTTTCAACTCCCAGCTCTTCTTCCAGTCCTTTCAATACAGCAAGGCTCTGAGCGGCAAAGGCTTCATTGAGTTCGAAAAGTTCTATATCCTTTATGTTCATTTTCGCTTTTTCCAGAGCTTTCTTTATAGCTGGTACAGGGCCATATCCCATGTAAGCAGGATCAACACCAGCTTGAGCAAAGGCTATGATTTCTGCCATGGGTTTCAACCCATGAGTTTTCACAGCATCTTCAGAGGCGATAACAACTGCGCTGCCACCATCATTTATTCCAGAAGAATTACCCGCGGTTACGGTTCCATCTTTTACAAATGCCGGCTTTAATTTTGCGAGCTTTTCAGGTGTTGTATCTCTTGGATGTTCATCTGTGTCAAAAACGACTTCTCCTTTCCTGGTCTTGATAACCACTGGTTCAATTTCATCTTTGAATTTACCCTCTGCTATGGCCTTTTTCGCTTTCATCTGGCTGTTGTAAGCGAATTCGTCCTGTTCTTCCCGTGTAATGCTATATTTTCTGGCAAGGTTTTCTGCAGTAACACCCATGTGATATCTGTTGAAGATATCCGTAAGCCCGTCGAAAACCATGTGATCAATGATCTCACCGTTTCCAAGTCTGTAGCCAAATCTGGCATCTGGAAGCAAATATGGTGCTTTCGACATATTCTCAATGCCACCCGCAAGTACAATTTCAGCCTCATTAATTAAGATATCCGTAGCACCGACCATGATACTTTTCATGCCAGAGCCGCAAAGCATATTCACCGTATAACCAGGCTTCTCTGCTGGAACATCTGAGTATATGGACACTTGACGCCCAGGTCCCATACCCTGGCCGGCTGTGAGGATACAACCTATGATGGTTTCATCGATGTTCTCCGGTGTGATCCCAGATTGTTTTATCGCTGCTTTAGCCGCAGTGACTCCAAGTTCAACCGCTGGAACGTCCTTTAGCGATCCACCCATTGTTCCAATGGCTGTTCTTTTTGCCCCGACTATGTAGACTTTCCTCATAACTTATCGCCTCCTATATCAAATTGAGTTTGCTGGCTTCTTTCCTGAGCTGATTTCTGAAATCGGGATGGGCTATATTCACAAGTGCTTCAGCTCTTTGTTTAACACTTAAGCCTCTCAAGTGTGCAATACCGTATTCCGTGACAACGTAATCTATATCCTGTCTGGGGACTGTTACTGGAGAGCCCAAAGGCAAAAGAGGTACGATGGTTGAAATGGTGCCACGTTTTGCTGTCGTTCGAAGGGCTATGATTCCCTTTCCACCTTTTGACATGCTGGCCCCGCGGTGAGTGTCAAGCTGGCCGCCTGTGCCACTGTAATGCCTTGTGCCAATGGCTTCAGAACAAACTTGACCAGTTAGATCTACGGTTATTGCGGTGTTTATGGAAACCATTTTTTCATTTTGGGCTATAACATAAGGATCATTGACATATCTACCACGTAAGATAAAGATTCCAGGATTGTCTTCAACAAATTTGTACATTTTTTTCGTTCCCAGAGCGAAAGTACAAATGAATTTGCCCGGCCATAACGTTTTTCTGCTATTGGTTATAATTCCTTTTTCAAAGAGCTCTATCATGGATTCGGTGAACATTTCGGTGTGTATTCCCAGATCCCGCTTGTCTTCCAATAGTTTAGCAACGGCATTCGGTATTCCACCAATGCCGATTTGTAAAGTTGCCCCATCTTCAATGAGTTCTGAAATGTGTCGCGCTATGTGCTTTTCGGTTTCTGAGGGCTCAACAACAGGGAGTTCTGGAATATCAAAACTGTTTTCGATTACGTGATCAACCTCACTGATATGAACCTGCGTTTCCCCATGGGTTTTGGGAGCTTTTTCGTTTACTTCAAGGATGACCATATCGGCATTTTCTACCATATCCCGTTCGTAAACATTGGAGAGGGAGAGCGTCATGTAGCCGTTCCTATCCATAGGCGATGCAACACCCCAAAAAATGTCGGGCTTGTTGCTCACAAGCCTGTCAGTACCAGCATTGTGCAAATTGTTTGGAATGTAAGATACGGTTTTGTAACCGGCTTCAGCCGCTTTCCTTACAGGAGCGGAATAAAACCAGGACTCGTTGATAAATGTTCCATTATACTGGGGGTCCATAAAGAAGGGATATTCTCGCATATTAAGGCAACTGGTTACACTAACACCCTCGACATGGGTTGCAAGTTTATGGAGATTGTCCAACAACCCTTTGGGTTCCATGGAGACCATGCTGACGACGATTTTATGATTGGATTTTATCAAGCCCAAAGCGTCGTCGAGTGAAAGAAGTTTCTTCTTGTATAACTCTTTCCAGTTCATCTTTATACCTCCAAACCTCTGGCAATGAGCTTTGCAAGATCCATGAGATATTCTTCCCATTTATCATCGGAATAACGGGGCCTAAAAACAAGATCTAAACCCATAAAGTGACCAATTCCCATGAGAAAAATTGCAATGGAATGTGCATTCATGGCACGCAGCTCACCAGAGTTCATAGAATCGTTGAGAGCCTTCACATAAGACTCCAGTAGTTTTTCGTAATATCTGTACCCGAGATTATCCACGATAAATTCCGACTCCCTGACGATCTCGTAAATCTCTCTGTGTTCTTTCATGAATTCGAGAAATACCCGATAATTCCGTATCTCTTTTTCTAATCTGCTTTCTAAATTGACTGAAGCGTCTCTCATCATATGGCGGAGTTTTCTATTGGCAAGCACAACCAGTTCTTCAAGCAAAGCCTGTTTGTTCTTGAAATAAAGATAAAATGTGCCTTGCCCATAACCAGCTCTGGACATAATTTCATATACGGAAGTTTTGAAATAACCTTTTTTTCCGAAGAGCTTTTCAGCAGATTTCATTATAAGCGAACGACTATCTTTGCCGTAGCTCGCTTTTTTGTAGATCGAAAAATGCGTAACCTCATCGCTCAGTTCAGCAGACACACCAAACCCATTGCATGTAAAATCCAACAGGTCGTTTATAACTTCAGCAGGAACTTTCATGTTTTTGAAAACGATCCAGTAAATAGCGCTGAATCTTAAGGGCCCGATTATAAACCACTTCATGGCTGGTTTAATTTCAGAAATGTCCTTTTTTAAGATTTTGGAGACAGCATCCAGATATATGGCGTCAACGAGGTCTTCAATGTTCCTAAGTCTGTATTCAGCTTCGTGAAAAGCCTTAAAGCGTTTTTTTGATTTCCAGAGTGTCTCAAAAGCGGATACATATAAATATTTAAGAGTGTCACGTCTGTTCCGGCCTCCAGTGGTTTTCATAGACTGCTGAAAACTTTCCATCATTTCATTGGTTATAGTCCTGAATATATCGTCTTTGTTTTTGAAATGACGATAAAAAACGCCATTGGACAATCCAGCTTTTCTACATATTGCTGCTACGGATGTGTTTTCAAAGCCCTTGCTGCTGAAGAGATCTTCAGCAGCAAGAAGCAGAGCTTTTCTGGTTCTTTGAACCTTTGTGCTCAAAGAACAAGGCCTCCATCGACACCAATAATTTGGCCGGTGATATAACTTGACTCATCGGATATCAGGAACAGGTAAACGTTGGCGATCTCTTCAGGATTTCCCATTCGTTTAAGAGGGATTTTTTCTTCCATGTATTTAATGACTTTTTCTGGAACTTTTTCTGTCATTGGTGTTTTTATAAATCCGGGGGCTACAGCATTTACTCGAATATTTGCACCTTTTCTGGTAAATTCCTTGGCCCAGGTTTTGGTCATGGCGATAACCCCTCCCTTGGTGGCTGAATAATTTGTTTGGCCTATATTGCCATATACACCAACAACTGAGGAAGTGTTGACTATTGCGCCATGGCCTTGATTAAGCATAACAGGGGCAACGAACTGAGTCATGTTGAATACGCCTTTTAAGTTCACGTCAACAACGGCATCCCAATCTTCTTCTGACATCTTTTGGATAAGCGCATCTCTGGTTATACCAGCGTTGTTAACTAACCCATCGATTTTTCCGTATTTTTCTTTTAGTTCCTCAACAAGATTTTTGATTGCTTCCCGATCTGTGACACTAAGCTTTTTTACAACTACTTCACCTGCAAGCCCTTTAGACTCATCTACAAGGCTTTTTAAGAGCTCTTCGTTTAGATCACATGCTATCACGATAGCCCCTTCTTCACAGAACTTTTTAGCAGAAGCTCTTCCTATACCACTGGCTGCTCCGGTGATGATAACAACTTTCCCCTTAAGTCTCACTTTCATCCCTCCATATTCATGAATCTATGCTTATCCCCATCGCACAGTAGTTGCAGCCCACACAAATCCAAGCCCTGCTCCTACCATAACGATGACTGAACCATCCTTTATTTTCCCGCTTTTGAGTCCCAGCTTGATGGAAAGTAATTGATCGTTTTGACCAATGTGTCCATATTCTTCTAAGTAAGTGGATTGTTCAGGGGTTAGCCCAAGTTCTTGCAAAACAGCGTAATGTGCTGAACGCTTGAAATGCAAAATAGCGAGGTAGTCAATGTCCTTTTCACTGTAACCACTTTTTTTTACAGATTCCTTTATTACATTAAAGAAGTTCGGTGTCGTTTTTTCTGAGAGTCTCTTTTTGAATTCCACTGGATCACCGATAACTCTGAAATAGAAATTTTTTACATCTGTATCCTTCATAGGCCAGTTTTTTGTCCCACCAACCGGTACTACACAATCTTCGGCAAAAGAACCATCTCCCTTGAAAGAGGAAGAAAGCACAATGTTGCGGCCGAGATTTTTCTTCAATACAACAGCAGCTCCTCCCGCTCCAATGTCCAGCATGAAGCTGGTAGTGGGTTCTGAGGGGTTGATAAGATCGACATTTCTATAACCGCTGGCTATCAGAACTGTGTTAACATCATCTCTGGTTAGCATAATGCTTTTAGCTATGTCAATAGCAACCATCATGGATCCACACATAGCCTCCATATCAAAAGACCACGCACGAAAGGCGCCAATTTCATGGGCGACTTTCAATCCTGCAAGCCAACAAGGATAATCTTTATGTTGTCCACCACCCCAGATGAGCAAATCTATCTCTTCAGGAGATATTCCTGCATCTTCAATGGCTTCTTCTGATGCTTTAATAGCCATATAACTTGTTGTGTCTTTTGATCCTGGGAGATATTTCTGCTTGATCCCAAATTTTTCGATTATGACGTTTTCCGGGATGTTTGACAATTTGGCTATCTCTCTTGCTGGCATTTGTTTTTCAGGTAGATATATGCCTATACCGGCAATTCCAATATGTTTCAAAACCTCACCCCATTTTGTGTGGTGTGATTCATCTCTCATTAATGATAACTGAACCACCTCTCATTTTACATGATAACCAATTTCCTCTTCATATTAAAAATCACTGAGAAGCATTTAGAAAGCATCAGGAAGGAATAAAGGCAACCTAGCTCGATTATGAAAACCAGAACAACTCAATTGTATTTCAAAAGAAAACCAATAATAGCACTTAAAAATTCACTCTTCTTTTCCAGGAAAGCAGCATGGCCAGCGTCGTGTATAACTAAACATTCGCAATTTGAAATTTCATCTTTTATTAGCTCCATTTCGTTTATCGGAGTGATAATATCTCTATCAGCCATTAGTAAAAGAGTGGGACAGTTGATATTTGATAGTTCATTGAGCGTATTAAAACTAAGATTACTTGAAGCTAACCTGATAAATCCATCGAACCATTCCATGTTAAGAAGTGTTTTGAAGGTTTTTTGACGGTTTTTAAGCCAGTTAAGATTTCTGTTGTAAAAAGTATCAGAGTATATAAAGGGAATAGCCAATGCGAAAAATTTTTCGCCATCATACAATCGTGCAGCCTCTTTCCACGCTTCACCTAATTCTTGAAGATATGGGGAAATGCGTGCTGGAGTATTGGAAAGCACCAGGGTGTTTAATTTTTGGGGGTACATCAATGCGAAGAGCTGGGCCACCTGTCCACCGTAGGAAAGGCCAACGATGTTTGCCCTTTTTATATTGAGATGTTCCAGTAAAGCGTTGAGGTCTTTTGCATGTGTGGAGATATCATAGTTTTTGCGCATCTTGCTGGATTTTCCTTGATCTCTGAAGTCCATAAGCAACACCCTGAAAAAGCGCGTCAGATCTAGCAAATGGCCATGCCAGGAAAGTGTAGACATCATGATACCGTTTAAGAGTACGACAACTGGTCTGCCTTCTTCACCATGAAGTTCGTAATAGAGCTTTGCAGTCTCAACTTCAAAATAAGCCATAGGGAACCTCCTTTATTTTGGTTAATTAGATAATACAACATTATTTTTCAATAATTCCAGATGCTCAATTAACAGCAAAGGCGTTCATCTTTTTGCCATTTATAGAACAGTTTTTTGGTCGAAAACTTCCTGAGAGTGTGCTATCATTAAATGAGTTAAATGGTTCACAAGGGTATTTTCATACACTCGTCTTCGTTTAAGGAGGGTTGAACATGGCAAAACGCATGCAGAGTATGGACGGGAATACCGCTGCTGCTCATGTAGCCTATGCATTCACCGATGTAGCCGCTATATTCCCTATCACTCCATCCTCACCCATGGCTGAATTTATTGACGCCTGGGCTGCGAATGGGAGGAAGAACCTCTTTGGTCAGACTGTTAAGGTAGTCGAAATGCAATCAGAGGGAGGTGCTTCCGGGGCAGTTCATGGTTCACTTGCTGCTGGAGCTCTTACAACTACCTTTACTGCTTCACAGGGATTGTTACTCATGATCCCGAACATGTACAAAATCGCGGGAGAATTACTTCCGGGCGTGTTCCATGTTAGCGCACGTGCAGTTGCAGGGCACGCGCTCTCGATTTTTGGCGATCATACGGATGTTATGGCAACAAGGCAAACCGGGTTTGCACTTTTGGCATCCGGTGGCGTACAGGAAGTTATGGATTTGGCAGCCATTGCCCATCTTTCAGCAATCAAATCCAGAATACCATTTCTGCACTTTTTCGACGGATTCAGAACTTCGCACGAAATCCAAAAGATAGAAGTTCTGGACTATGAAGACCTTGGAAAATTGCTGGACATTGAAGCAGTCAAAACTTTTAGACGAAACGCCCTGAATCCTGAACACCCGGTAATCAGAGGGACTGCTCAGAATCCAGATATCTACTTCCAGGCTAAGGAATCCGCTAACAGGTTCTATGAGGTAGTACCCGATGTAGTAGCAGAGTACATGAAAGAAATCTCCAAACTCACCGGCAGGGAATACAAACCGTTCAACTATTACGGTGCGCCAGATGCTGAGCATGTTATTATCGCAATGGGTTCTGTTACTGACACAGCTGAAGAAACAGTTGATTACCTGCTCAGCAAAGGTGAAAAAGTTGGACTTATAAAAGTACACCTTTACAGACCATTCTCCGCAAAATACTTCTTTGATGTTCTGCCGAAAACTGTTAAAAGAATCGCTGTTCTTGACAGGTCAAAGGAACCGGGTGCTCTTGGAGAACCACTTTATGAAGACGTGAAGGCACTTTTCTATGGAAAGGAAAACGCTCCACTTATCGTTGGTGGAAGATATGGACTCGGTTCAAAAGACACCACGCCTTCACAAATCAAAGCTGTTTTTGACAATCTCAAGGTTGAAAATCCGAAGGATCATTTCACAATTGGCATCGTTGATGATGTGACAGGAACTTCATTGGAAGTAAAGGAAGTAATCCATACCACGCCTGAGGGAACGATTCGCTGCAAATTCTGGGGATTCGGCTCTGATGGAACAGTTGGTGCAAACAAAAACGCTATCAAGATAATTGGTGACAACACGGATTATTATGCCCAGGGATATTTTGCGTACGATTCCAAGAAATCCGGAGGCGTTACAATATCCCACCTGAGATTTGGAAAAAAACCCATCAAATCCACATATCTTATAGACGAAGCAGATTTTGTTGCCTGCCATAAACAGTCTTATGTTCATCAATATGATCTTTTAAAAGGCTTGAAGAAAGGCGGTACATTCCTTTTAAACACAAATTGGGAAGGCAAAGAGCTTGAAAAGAACCTTCCAGCAAATATGAAACGATATATTGCAGAAAACGACATTCACTTTTACACAATTAATGCCACCAAAATTGCCAAGGAAATAGGACTTGGCGGTAGGATAAACATGATTATGCAAGCTGCTTTCTTCAAACTCATCAACGTTATGGATATTGACCAAGCAGTCGATCTACTCAAAAAAGCCGTTGTTAAAACCTATGGCAAAAAAGGTGAAGATATCGTAAAGATGAACCACGAAGCCATTGATAAGGGAATAAGCTCATTGGTGAAAATCGATGTTCCTGATTCCTGGAAAAATGCTGTTGATGAAAAAGTTGAAGAAAAAGAAAAACCTGAATTCATTAAAAAGATTCTTGAGCCTATGAACAAACAGGAGGGGGACGACCTTCCAGTAAGTGCTTTCGTTGGCAGAGAAGATGGCTCTTTCCCTCTGGGGACAGCTGCCTATGAAAAACGTGGTGTCGCAGTAGAAGTTCCTGAATGGATAGCTGACAAATGTATTCAATGTAACCAATGTTCCTTTGTTTGTCCACATTCAGCTATAAGACCTTTCTTACTTAATGAGGAGGAAATGGCGAAGGCTCCAGAAGGATATAGTACCAAGAAAGCCATCGGTGGCAAAAAATTTGAAGGTCTTCAGTTCAGGATTCAGGTCAGCGTTCTCGATTGTACTGGTTGTGGAAACTGTATTGATGTCTGCCCATCTGACGCTCTTGTGATGAAGCCTATTGAAACACAGATGGACGAAGCGAAGAACTGGGAATTCTCTGAAACTATCAGCGAAAAAAAGGATCTCCTACCCCTAACCACGGTCAAAGGTAGCCAATTCTCCAAACCATTATTTGAATTCTCTGGAGCATGTGCAGGCTGTGGTGAGACACCTTATATCAAGGTTGCTACGCAGCTTTATGGTGACAGGATGATTATAGCTAATGCCACAGGTTGCTCTTCAATCTGGGGGGCTTCTGCACCTTCCATACCCTATACGACCAACGCTGAAGGGAAAGGTCCTGCATGGGCGAATTCACTCTTTGAAGACAATGCTGAGTATGGTTTTGGTATGGCTATCGCAGTAAAACATATCAGAGAACGTATTGCCGAGCTGATGAATGAATTGCTCAGCTTTGACCTTCCTGAGGATATTAAAGCACCGTTCCAGGAATGGCTAAATGGGATGGATGACGCGAAAGCCTCCAGTGATGCAACTAAAAAAATCCTCCCCATTCTTGATAAGAAATTCGAAGAGAAAAGGGTCAATGAAATACTCGCTGAAATAAAGGAAGATAAGGACTTCCTGGTCAAAAAATCAGTATGGATCGTTGGCGGAGATGGCTGGGCATATGACATTGGCTATGGTGGACTTGACCATGTTCTTGCCATGAATGAAGATGTCAACGTTCTTGTTTTCGACACGGAGGTTTATTCCAACACCGGTGGGCAATCATCAAAGGCCACACCAACAGCTGCGGTTGCAAAGTTTGCTGCTTCCGGTAAAAAGACCAAAAAGAAGGATCTGGGTTTAATGGCTATGGCTTATGGCTACGTGTATGTTGCACAGGTTGCCATGGGGGCAAACATGAACCAGTTCATGAAAGCCCTTACGGAGGCTGAAAGCTATAAGGGTCCGTCATTGATTATTGCTTACTCACCCTGTATCAACCACGGTATAAAAATTGGTATGGGTAAAACACAATTCCGTGAAAAGCAAGCCGTTGAAGCAGGATACTGGCATCTGTATCGTTACAACCCTGAGCTAAAGAAACAGGGCAAAAACCCGTTCATTCTCGATTCAAAAGAACCCAAAGCTTCTTTCAGGGAATTCCTAATGGGAGAAGTCCGATATACCTCATTGCTCAATACCTTCCCGGAGATTGCCGAAAAACTCTTTGCAAAAGCTGAAGCTGAAGCGAAAGAGCGTTACGAAACATATAGAAAACTTGCAGAAGGATGAGCATAAAATAAAAAAGGGGCGCATTAGCGCCCCTTTTTTATTGATATGCCCTTAGAAAGCGATACCGGCCATAACATATGGGAACATAAAAGGACTAAATGTGTCTATATCTGAGATATAGGTTGATCCATCCATACCAGCTTCGACGAAGAAGAAGGCCAGTTTAGCCCCAATACCGAGCTTTGTAAAAAGGAAAAGCTGATCAGATTCAATATCTCCATTGATGAAATCCTTTATGTCACTGAATGGCGAGGTGATCTGCCCTCTCAAATACAGGAACCATATGGGTAGCTTCAGGTTAATTCCCAAAAACACATCGGGTTCAGAATACTGTTCAAATACATCAGTGGCGACATCATAATAACCCATGGGAAGTTGCAGCGTGAATAAAGAAAGATCTAACTGCCCATAAATTTCAGCGCCTTCTATTGTGGGCGGATCTGCATAGAAATCACCGTAAAAATCTCCGCCAATTCCAACAAACAAACCCTTCGCAAGAAAAAGCGTTGAAATCCCTATAATCATCAGGACTAAAAACAATTTTCGCATATTTACACCTCCCTTTTAGAATATTTTCACTATCATTATATCAGTATTTCAGACTGAGAACAAATACAAATGGACAGTACAATACGTTAAACAGCAACGTAGTGAAACATAAGAGATATTAAGCATTAAATTAGTACATATGTTTTATACGAATCAAAAAGCCTTTTTCCGGTGAACCATGCTAAAATAATTAACGATAATGACCGAAATCATTGGCAGGAAAATTGCTTATTAACCAAAATATTGCAAAGGAGTCTATATGTTCCCAAAAGAAGAAGTTTCAAACCTGATTGCATTTTTCGAGTCAAAGGGATTTGGTATTTTGAAATATGAAATAAAGGAATATTCTATGATAATCAGGTTGAAAAGAATTCCGTGGGCTTTTATTGTTTATAGAAACAAAAAGGGTGAGAAAAGGCTTGTTTTACCTAAAGACATTTCTGCAGATTACAGAGAAACGATTTATAAACTCTGGAACGAATACAACGGAAAAAAATTGAAGGGCTATCATCTTTTTGTGGATGGTAGTTACAGAGATGGCAGAGCTGCATATGGCGTTGTGTGTATAAAGGACGGAAAAATCGTAAAGACTCTTTCTGGAAGTTTTAAGCTTCGAGGTGGCACAAGAAATGTTGCGGGAGAAATCCAGGGAGTGTTAAAAGCTCTGGAATGGTCTGCAAAAAATGGTATCAAAGAGATATGTTTACATTATGATTATGAGGGCCTTGCAAATTGGGTTAATGGCACCTGGAAAGCAAAAATCCCTCTTACGCAGGGATATGTAAAACGTATGAAAGAACTCTCACAGACGGTAAAAATACATTGGATAAAAGAAAAAGCCCATTCAGGCAGTATTTACAACGAAATGGCTGATGTGCTTGCCCGAAAGGCTTTGGATAGCAACTGAGTATTACCTTTCTTCTTTCTTCAAATTCAACGAGTGCTTGCTTTCATTGTAAAAAAGTTTTGCGGCGAACTTCATCACCACCGTGTTGCTAACAAAACGCTGTATAAATACTATAAACCTATTTGCCATACCGGGAATATAAATTCTTCTCCCTTTTTCAAAGGCATGTAAGGCAGCTTTAACTACCTTTTCAGGATCCATTTCTTTCAATTTCATTTTGGAAACGCCAGCTTGATTGAAAAATTCCGTTTTTGCCGGTCCGGGGCAAAGAGCCATTATTCTAATGGCTCCTTTGAACTCATAATTCAGCGCTTCTGTAAAGGAGAGCACGAAAGCTTTTGAAGCAGCATAGGTAGTAAAACCCGGTAAAGGTTGAAACGCTGCGGTTGAAGCCACATTTATTATTCCTGCATTTTTTTTGCCAAGCATTGTTTTTGCGTATTTTTTTGTGAGAAAATAGAGTGCTTTTATATTGAGATCAATCATCTTTAACTCACGTTCCAGTTCTATATCAATAAACTTACCTACTATACCAAAACCCGCGTTATTAACCAATAGATCAATGTCAGAGTAATTTTCAACAAGCTTTTGCAGGCTAGCATGTTCTGTAAGATCTGCCTGAAAAACCTCTACATTTACTTTGTACTGCTTAAGAATATCTTTTGCAATCTTGTCGAGACGTTCTTTGCGCCTCGCAACAATAACGAGATCATAACCTTTCCGGGCTAGTTCATAAGAGAACAGCTTTCCAAATCCAGATGATGCTCCTGTGACTAGTGCTTTCAAAATACCACCTCTTTCATAGGTATATTGTACGCGTAATTGGGACAATGGTTGTTACAAAAACAAGGCCCTGTTGAGCTCTGCCGGGCCTTGTTGGGTTGATAATTCATACAGGATTAATATTACAACCTATTTAGCTCTTCTTTCACAAATTCCAGGAGTTCAGCTATATACTCTTCGCTGAAATCAAAACTGATTCCCGCGGTTTTATACAATTCATCAAGAGGTTTTGAGTGCCCAAGGCTAAGAAAGTTTTTATACTGCTCAATTGCTTTTTGGGCATTGAGTCTGTAATTTCTATAAATGGCTAATGCACCCAATTGCGCGATACCGTATTCGATGTAATAAAAGGGCGATGTCATAATATGGGGTTGTAACAACCATCTTATACGTTTTTCTCTTTCGAGACCTGTCCAATCAACGCCGGTATTGAATCTATCAAGAAGCGAGGCGAAATAAGAATCACGTTCTTCAAAGGTGTGCTCGGGGTTTGTATAAATCCACTGCTGGAAAGCGTCAACAATCATACACCACGGAAGAAAAGATATGGTTCCAACAAGTTCTTTGCGTTTTGCAAGTTTAAGGTCTTCATTGTCAGGATAGTATTCATTCAAATAGTCAAGCGTTAACAATTCCATGGACATAGAAGCAAGTTCTGCTGCTTCGTGTGGGGTATGTTTGTAAAGAATTATACGTTCATTTACTGTTGCGAAGGAGTGCATCGCATGGCCAGATTCGTGAAGTATGGTTCTCACGTTTTCAGGAACACCTGTGGCGTTCATAAAAATAAAAGGCGCACCTGTTTCATCAAGAGGATAATTGTAACCCCCTGGAGCTTTTCCTTTTCTGTTCTCCAGATCCAAAAGACCGCTGTTTTTCATTTTTTTGAGATTTGCGCCAAATTCAGGCTCTACTTTGGACAGTATCTTAATTGCTTTATCAACAAATTCATTTACATTTTCAAAGGGTTTTAAAGTCCTGCCTGATGGTTCCACGACAGTATCCCAGGGGCGGAGTGAATTTACGTTGAGCTTTTTCTGTTTTTCCCTGTTGAGTTCTCTAACAAAGGGAACCACCACATTTTCAACTGACTTATGAAATCTGAAAATATCTTCAACAGAATATGCGAATCTTTGTTTTTTTGCATGTATATAGTCACGATAATTATCGAAACCGGCATTTGTTGCCTGAGGTATTCTTATTTCCTTGAGTTCATCAAAAAGTGTTTCCAACGAATCTCTTACTGAAGAAAGTTTGTCCATCATCAATTTCCAGGTTTCTTCTCTTATACTTCGGTCCGGCTCGTACTGAAATTTTGAAAGTTGCTTGAGTGTGTACTCTTTACCTTTATAATTAACCGTCAACGAACCAATAATAGAACCATATTTGGAAGATAGTTCCTTTTCCTTTATTTCAAGAGGGAGATTTTCCTCTCTAAAGAGTTCAATGCGATTTGCCACAAGCTTATCCAGATGAGAGTATCTGCTTTTGTCCAGTTTTTCTCTGTAAGGAGAAACATAGTATTTTTTCATTAACTTGATACGATATGGCTCAGCTTTTGAGAAAATATTTGCATAGAAGTTTGAATATTCTTTTCGCAGTTTTTCATCGTCAGCTTTGCAGGTCATTTTGATATAGCGCCATGCCAGCTGCTCCTGCAATATCATGTAAAGTTCGCTAAATCTTTCAAGAAAAGTTTCAAGGTCTTTAGCGGAATCAATCCTGAAGCTCATGAGTTTTTTGAGTTCCTGTTCAACATTGTCCCATACAGAAAAATCTAATTTTTCTGGAAAGAATTTCCTGGGTTGCTTTTTTATGAGTTCTTCTGGCATTTTCTCACCTCCATGATTATTATACAACTTAGTTAGCATGTCGAACAAACAACCATGTTTTTGCCAGATACGGCTGTGATGAGTTTGTGATTGCACTACCTGAAACCAATGGAAAAGGTGCACAAACCTTCATCAAAAGAATAGAGTATGCAATTGAAAACCCTATTATTGACGACGATTTTAAGTTATGCACTTTGAATTAACAAAAAACTCAAAGGGATGAGGGATAGCCTGGTAACCAGTTTCAATTCTTCTCGTAGCAAGCCAAAGATAATAGTCTAGCCTAAGTTTCTCGAGAAAATCCCTCAATCCCATTTGGTCTTTGACAGAACGATAGAATCTCGCTAACATCCATACGGTGAAAGCAAGCTGTACTAATTCAACATGCCTTTCTGTAC
>Ga0190346_1000069_pt1 | contig 25254 bp, 24 predicted proteins | sample 48721345_MG_FD_161680 | JGI IMG/M metagenome (GOLD analysis project Ga0190346, IMG submission 161680) | Hydrothermal vent microbial mat bacterial communities from Southern Trench, Guaymas Basin, Mexico - 4872-13-4-5_MG | ecosystem: Environmental > Aquatic > Marine > Hydrothermal vents >... | reverse complement strand
TATTAAAAATATTCTGGGATATTTCCTTTATCTCTTCTACCGGAAAAGTTACGGGATCCGGCATTCCTCCCGCTAAAGAAATCACTTCCGGATTTTGAACTAATTTTAAAATCTCCCGAATAGCTGAAGCTTTCATTCTGGAAGCTAAAATAGAATAAAACTCTTCTGTATTTATCGGCATAATATTCACTCCTTTTATTTTTATTTATTACTTTATCTATATTCTAAGGCTTCTTCTTCGCCTTTTAATACTCTGATTGCTCCTAAGGCCAGGGCTTTCATCTCATCAGTTCCCGGATATACGGTAACAGAGGCAATAAAATTAACCCTTTCTTTTATCCAATTCACAAAAGTCTTACCCAATGCTCCTTTATCCCTTGCTCCATTGCCAGTAATAACTATGGCATTCACTTTTCCCTTTAACACAGCTGCCATTGCTGCTATTTCCTAAGCTCCGCTTTTGACGGGCTTCAATACTCCCCCTCTGCCTACTATAGCATCTAAAGAGTTAATGTTGATATTCTTTTTCTTTAAAAAATTTATAATTATTTCTTCTCTAAACTTGTTTTGATCGAATATTTTTATATACTTGGACAATTACTTCCGAACTATGTCTTATCGTCTCTTTATCCAATAATTTATCATCTTCAAAAAGAGCGATAGCAGTAGAGGTTGAGCCGGGATTAATTACCAGTATTCTCAATTTTCTTTCCATATACGCCTCCGCTTATTATATAAGCAATTTTTGTGCCAATTTATTAAGTAAGGGAAATAAAACAAAAAATGGCTTTTATTAACTGTTAAAAGCCATTTTGTAAATAAATAGAATATTTTGTTTTTTGTATTTATCTGCATTTTATTGCAATACATTGCAGTCTGTGCAATTTGTGTCTATAAATTGCATTGACATAGCGTACAATGTAAAACTAAATCCACATCTCGTTCACGGTTATTTAGTTAGCTGGTTAAGAAAAAAGAAGAAAGAATGAAATAAGCATTATAATGTAGGGGCACGATGCATCGTGCCCTCAGAAAAATTAGGTAATAATATGGAGAGGGCACAATTCATTGTGCCCCTACAACCAAACGATTTTTTTTCTAACTACTACTTTGATCGGTCAATCGGTACATTAGTCAATCGGTGAATTGTCTTTCACTTATACTCATATATCTTCTTAATATTATACTTTTTGATTTTATAATAAAAACTTCTCAGGCTGATTCCCAACTTTTTTGCTGTCATTGCACTATCCCCATTGGTAGATCTCAAAGCATTTATTAAGGCTATCCTTTCCGTATCATCTTTTATCTTCTTTAAATTATTTTTATCTAAATTATAATCAATTAAATTCCCCGGCTTGGAACTGGTAATTAGTTTTTCTTCGATTGTTTCCAGTTTATTTAGTTCAGTCAAGGGAGGAATATGTTTGGGCAAAATTAATTCTTCACTTAATTTCATATTTATTACTGCTCTTTCAATTATATTTTCTAATTCTCTTACATTCCCCGGCCAGGAATAATCTGATAATATATTTAATGCTTCCGGCGAAATACCTTTTATGTTTCTTCCAAAATCCTGATTATATTTTCTGATCAGATTGTTAACCAAGAGAGGCACATCTTCTTTCCGTTCCCTTAAAGGAGGGATATAGATAGGAATAACATATAATCGGTAATAAAGGTCATCCCTGAACCTTCCTTCTTTTACCGCATTTTTTAAATCAATATTAGTAGCTGATATTATTCTAACATCCACATTAATAGGGCTTCTTCCCCCTACTCTTATAATCTCTTTTTCTTGAAGCACCCTCAATAGCTTAGCCTGTAAATTCAGGCTCATCACTCCGATTTCATCTAAAAATATAGTCCCCTTATTGGCTTCTTCGAATAGTCCCTTCTTTCCGGTCTTTTTGGCTCCGGTAAATGAACCTCCCTCATAACCAAATAGTTCACTTTCTAATAAAGTATCCACTAAAGCAGAACAGTTTACCCGAATAAATTGCTGATTTTTTCTTTTACTAATATGATGTATGGCGTGAGCGAAGAGTTCTTTTCCGGTTCCACTTTCCCCCTGAAGTAATACGGTCGCTGGAGTTTGGGCAGCTTTCCTGGCCTGTTCTTTAGCGATAACCATTCCCCTGCTTTTCCCTACAATATCTTCAAAAGTATATTTCGATTCTAAATGTCTAACCCTTTGTTTGACCCTCTTTAATTCCTTATTCAAATATTCTATTTCCGAAACATCATGTATCACCGCCACACTACCTTTCAAAATCCCTTCTACTATAACCGGTGCTACATTCACTATTACCTCTTTACGATTAGGCCCAACACGCATTCTCACTCCGTGTACCGGTTTCCTGGTTCTCAGTACTTTTAAATGCATACTTTCGCCCTCATCAGGAATATCAATGGTAGGCGGTTTCCCTAATACATCTTCTTCTGTTAGTCCTGCGAGCCGGGTATAAGCAGGATTAATAATAGTATGTAAACCATTTTCATCTACTACTGAAATAGCATCATCGGTAGAATGAATAATTGCCTTTAGAGTGCTCTGAATCTCCTTTTGTGTGGCAATTTCTTGCAACCATTTATCTTTATTTGTATTAATCTTCTCTTTCATAAACAAACAACCTTATTCTAATTTTCCAATTAGCTAATTCACCAATTCACCAATTGAATTCAATTTTATATTAATTATTATTGCTACCTACATTCTATCCAATACTTATATTTTGTCTATTTCCTTTTTCTTTTCTTTTTTTGTCTCTTGTAGGGGTCGGATTTATCCGACCCGAAACAAGTTCGATGAATCGAACCCCCTACCTCTCTTTTTTCTCCTTCACGCGATACGCAATACAAATAAGGCTCCTGATTTCTTTTTTCTTAACGAGATACGATTCACGAGATACGAGATACGAATTGTTTCTCCACGATATCCGCTATTATATGCTATCTTCACTCATTACTTATCACTTATTACTCATTACTGTATTATCTATTCAACATCTTTTGGGCATGCTGGATAGTAATCTCGCCCATCTGACTTCCGTCTAACATGCGGGCAATCTCTTTAACCCGTTCTTCTCCTTCCATCTCTTTTAACCTTATCCCGGTCTGATTATTTAAAATATATTTCTCAATATAAAAATGTTTCCCGGCCCTGCAGGCTATCTGAGGCAGGTGAGTTACACAAATTACCTGCCTTTTTTGGGAAAGCGCCTTCAGTTTTTGAGCGATTACCTCACCCAAGCGTGCCCCTACCCCACTATCAATTTCATCAAAGATTAACGTCGGAACTTGATCTACCTCGGAAAGTATTGATTTTAAAGCTAACATTATTCTCGAAACCTCTCCCCCTGAGACAATTCGAGCTAAAGGGCGCAATTTTTCTCCTACATTAGGAGAAATCATAAACTCAATATCGTCTACCCCTTTTGGACCTACTTTATATTTTTTGCCTTCTATTTCTATTCCGTTATCATCCTTGTAATTATTAATTGAAACTTTAAACTGACATCTCTTCATATTTAAATCTTCTAATTCTCTTACTACCATCTTTTGTAAATCATCGGCAATCTTTCTCCGATTGATGCTTAGTTGGTTAGAAATAGCGGCAATTACGTCTTCCAAAGAATCAACTTCTTCATTTAATTTCTCTAATTTATCTTCACTGCAATCGATGACTTCTAATTCCTGATATATTTTTTGGCGATATTCTAATATTTCTTCGATGGTGGAGCCATATTTACTCTTTAAACTATTAATCAGATTTAATCTTCCCTCAATTTCTTTTAATCTTCGGCTATCCAAATCTATTTCATCTTTATATTTTACAATTTCATTTACAATATCCTCAAATTGATATCCTACTTCTTTTAAATTTTCTCTTATCTTTTCTATCCGCCGGTCTAGCGAGGCAATTTCTCCTAAATCTGCGGAAACTTCGTTTAAGGAATCTCTTACTGAGACTTGTTCTGCCCCACCTTCATAGAGAATAAAATTAGCTTTTTCCATGGTCTCAATAATTTTTTCCGCATTTTTTAAAACCATCTCTTCCTCTTCTAAAACCTTGTCCTCACCTTTAACTAAAGATGTTTTATCTATTTCTTCTAACTGAAATTTTAGAAAATCTATTTTTTTTAAATTTTCTTCTTTGTCTTTTAATAATTGAAATAACTTTTTGCTCTTTTCCCGCCACATTCGATAATTATCAGATAACTCTTTTCTGTATTTAATAATTTTGTCTCCACCCAGGTTATCCATCAGGTCAATATGTTTGGAAGGGTCTAAAAGAGATTGATGATTATGCTGACCGTGTAAATCAACTAAAAATGTACTAATCTCTTGAAGTGTGGATAAATTTATCAACCTCTGATTAACCCAGCATTTACTCCGTCCTTTTTTATTAACCTCCCGCCTAATAAGCAAAGCCCCCTCTTTATCAACAATTTCTATATCTAAATTCAAATTATTTATCAGCTCTTTTTCCTGGGGAGCTAACAGAAACAGTCCTTCTACCATCAAACTGTCTTCTCCGTCTCGAATTAAATCAGAAGCGGCGTAACCTCCCAAAATTAAATCTATCGCTTCTATGATAATAGATTTCCCGGCTCCGGTCTCACCGGTTAAAACATTTAATCCTTCCTCAAATTCAATATTTAATTCTTTTATTAAAGCCATGTTCTTTATATTTAATTGAAATAACATTTATTTCTGCATCCACCCCTTGGAAATAAAATTAATTATAATGATGTTGTAGGGGCACAATGAATTGTGCCCTCTTTATTTTATTGCCTTTCGTTTACCTTGGGCACGATGCATTGTGCCCCTACTAAACGCTCTACGCTGTACGCTCCACGCTAATTTATTTACTTATTAATCTGTCCGCTCCATCTCAATTTTTCCCGCAAAATAGCATAAAAACTCTTTTCTTTAAAGGTAATTAATCGAGCTTTATGGTCTGATTTTTTTATTATCACTTCATCTTTTGGTTTTAAAATAAAGCCCTCTTGCCCATCTATGGTTACCATTACTTTTTCTTCGCTTGATTCCAATTTTATTTTTACCTGGTCATTTTCACCGACAATAAAAGGCCGGGCAGATAAAGTATGGGGGCAGATAGGGGTAAGAATTATAGAATTTATATTGGGATTGACAATAGGACCACCGGCAGAAAGAGAATAAGCGGTAGAACCCGTAGAGGTAGAGACCACCAATCCATCAGCCGAATAAGTGATAACATAATCATTATTTACATAAGTAGCCAGGCAGATAATTCGGGCAAAAGCTCCCTTACCTATAACTACATCATTTAAAGCAGTAAATTTTTTAATCTCTTCTTCTTTTCTTTTCACTGTACAACTTAACATCATTCTCTTATCAAGAAAATATCTCCCTTGATACAGTTTCTCTAAAGACTTTTCCAGGTCATCGATGCTAATTTGAGTCAGAAAGCCTAATCCTCCTAAATTCACTCCAAAAACCGGTATATCTTCGGCAGCGGCCAATCTAGCTGCTCTAAGGAGAGTTCCGTCTCCCCCCAAAGAGATTATTAGATCAACTTCTTTAAGAAATTTTTCAGTAGGGCAATTTAATTCTTTCTTTCCTATTTCTTCGCCCATATTTCCTTCTATGCAAACTTTCAGTTTTTTAGAATTTAGCCAATCAATTATCCTGCAGGTAGTTTCACGAGTCTTTTCTTTTTTATAATTTACTATTAAACCCACGCTGTCTAATTTCATCTCCACCCTCCTTGAAGCAAATAATATAAGATCAAACTAAAAATTGCTCCTGCCAAAAAATACACTAACTTTATTACTTTTTGACGTATAGTACTTTCGAATTGAAATTTTACTTCAGAAATACTCTTATTTTTCATATTTAATAAAAGAATACCACTCGGTTGGTAAGCAAGGTAATATTCTAACATCTGTCTTCGGGTCTCCCGGTTGGTAATATAGGGAATCTTCTCTCCGCTTTTAACTTCTACTACGTAGACTTTCCCTCTCTTCCTCGCTAAATAATCTATCCGCACCAGGTAGCGATGAATCTTATCTCCGATAGTTATAAGGAGTGGTTTGCTTTTTTGAGCATCTAAAATCACGTAACCGTTCTTCTTTAATATTTTCTCTGCTTCTTTTTCCGCCTGCCTGCTCTTGGAGAACCTCTTCCTTAATCTCTTAGCCCTTAACCAATTGCCTATCTTGATAAATAGAAACAGGCAGATTATCCCTCCGCTAATAAATAAAATAAAGACTAAAACACCATTTTCATTTATGTTCAAAAACTTCACTCCAAATATTATTTTCTGGGAGAAAGTTCCTGGTGAGCTTGTTTTGTCACTTCTTCAACAATTTGCGGAAAATTCTTTATCTTATCTTCTTTGGAATTTTTCACTAAATAGATGAGATATTCTATATTACCGGAAGTTTTTTTTAGGGGAGAAAAAGTTAGACCCTGAATACTAAAACCCATTTCTTGCGCCTTATCGCCAACTCTTTCGATTACCATCTGATGGACTTCTGCCTTTTTTACTATTCCGCCCTTTTGGATAAACTCCCGGCCTGCTTCAAACTGTGGTTTGATTAAAGCCACCACTTCTCCTCTTCCCTTAAGTAGATTATACACTGCTGGCAAAACTTTATCTAATGAAATAAATGAGACATCTATGACAGCCAATTCAAAAAGGTCATCAAATTTATCGATAGTAAGGTATCTTATGTTGGTTCTATCCATAATTACTACTCGGCTATCTTTCTGCAGTTTCCAGGCTAACTGCCCGTAGCCTACATCTATACAATAAACTTTATCGGCTCCGGATTTCAAGAGACAATCAGTAAAGCCCCCCGTAGATGCACCAACATCAATTACTCTCTTTCCTTTGACATTGACATTAAAGATATTAAGGGCTTTCTCTAATTTTTCTCCACCCCGGCTTACAAAAGCACTCTCCTTTTTTATTACTAAAATGTTGCTTTTAACCCTGATCTTTTGTCCTGATTTATCGACTCTTTCCCCCTCCACTAAAACTTCTCCCGCCATAATAGCGCGTTTAGCTTTCTCTCTGGTGGGAAAAAATCCCTTTTCGACCAGTAATATATCCAGACGTTCTTTTTTTGATTTTTCCAAATCTATAAAATCACCTCTTAAATTAGTCGTTAGTACAAGAAGGCACGGCACACCGTGCTCCTCCTTTTCTTTTGTAGGGGCACAATGAATTGTGCCCTCTTTGTTTTACTGCCTTATGTTTACTCTGCTAAGCACGTATCTACTAAGCAGGGATTACAGAAAAAGGAAATTCTTATACAATCAAGTTAAACTAAATTATTGCGCATAGTATCCAGGCCATTGCCATTCCTATAAAGGCTCCCACTATAACTTCAAAAGGGGTGTGCCCGACCAACTCTTTGAAACGCTTGTCTTTTAATTTTATTTCTTTAAAAAATTCCAAAATAATTTTATTTAATACTTTAGCCTGTTCTCCCGTTTCTCTCCTTACCCCGGCTGCATCGGCCATAATAATAAAAGCGACCACTATAGCAAAAGCAAACAAAGGAGATTCCCAGCCTTCTTTTATGCCAATGGTGGTAGCCACACACACAGAAAGGGCGGAATGAGTACTGGGCATCCCTCCTGCTCCAACAAATCTTCTAATATCCCATTTTTTTTCAGTTGCATAAAATACTATTAGTTTTAAGCTCTGATTGAAAACCCAGGTGATAAAAGCAATTATTATAATCTCATTTCTAAAAATCAGGTATAAATCAGCAATGTTTATCTCTATCACTCCTTATTTTCGACATTATTTATTTAGTTTATGGTTTAATCCAATCTTCGTCCCTAAGCAAAGGCATGCTGATATCTATATGTCCGACTAAACTCTCCGCCTCATTCCCCTCCACTAATATTTGCACACCTTCAATGGGAGGAATTTCGGTTAAAGTATTTACTATAGAGTAGACAGTCATCAATTCGCCACTACTTCCTCCGGAATGATTTTTAAATATTTCCTCAGATAGGTCTATGTAAACAATATCATCAACAATATATACTTCATTGACTTGCGTTCCTCCGGGAATCGTGGGATAGAGTTCGGAACTTTCCGGACCTTTTATCAGCTCAATAACTGCCTGTCTGGCCAAAGAAGGGGTTTGGGATATTTTTCTTTTTTCGGGTACTAAGTACATCGCTTGAGAATCAGAGAAGTACAGGTTAACTTCGACCAGCTCTTCTGTCGGCACAGGTTGAACTTCTTTTATTTCTTCTTCCTTATAAGGGGCTTCTTTAGTAATAATAGGCTTTTCTGTATATCTTTCCCATGCCGGAATAATAAACTTATTAAATATTAGATAACCAGCAATTATGAGTACTGCAATTATTAATACTAAAGGGACAATTTTCGGGTTATTTCTTTTCTTCTTCAGTTTTCTATTTTTAACCATAATAATTAATCCTATCCACCATTATCCGGGGTAGTTTCTATATAATATTTTATGGCTTCAAACAAGGCCTGAGCGGCATTTTCTCTAAACTTACTAGTTTTTAGTAGCTTTTCCTCTTTAGGGTTAGAAATAAAACCAACCTCTACAATAACAGCTACCATATTTGCTCCCTTTAGCACTACAAAGGGAGCTTGCTTTACTCCCCTGTTTTCCAATTTTAGATAATTTACTAATTTTTTCTGTACAATATCTGCAAAATCGAGACTATATTTAATGTTAGCGCTTTCTTCCAAATCAGCGATAATTAAGGCTAAATCAGCATCTACCTCCGGGTGAGCCCTGCTGGCTCTATTTTCTCTATCTGCTACATCCCTGGCAGAGGCACCGATATATTTGGAACTTAATACGAAGGTTTCTATTCCTTCGGCACTGGGGCGATGGTTTAAAACCGAATTAGCATGTAAACTTATAAATACAAAACCATTTTTCTGGTTAGCGAAATTTGTTCTATTTTCCAGATAAACAAATTCATCTTTACTTCTGGTTAAATAGGTAGGGATACCAGCCCCTTTTAATAATTTCTCTAAATAAAGAGCGATTCCCAAAGTAACATCTTTTTCTTTTAAGCCGGTAGGTCCGATCGCTCCCGGGTCTTTCCCCCCATGTCCGGGGTCAATAATTACTACTCTGTTGCCGGTTATCTCAGGTCCGGGAGCAGACTTTTCTTCCGACTTGGCGGGAAGAGTTTGAGAAATGGCTGCCTCTTTACCTGATTTGAATATATCAATCACCACCCTATCGGGTTCAATAAGGCTGAAAACTTCATATTTTGCTTCTCGATAAAGGTCAAATACCACTCTGGTAATTTCCTCATTAAATTGAGCTGTCCTTACTGTCTTTATCACTCCGTCATCTATCTTTATCTGTTTGAAAGTATCCTCTAATTTTACAATAGATCCCATTATATCGATAAAAATTCTATCCGGATTGGTTAATTTATCAGCCCTAAATTCTGTCTTTTCAGATAAATCTATCACCACCCTGGTTTTGTCGGGGTGAGAATAGCTTCTGACTTTTAATAGATAAGGTCTTATGGTATTAATAGATAAAGTTTTGGTCTGGTTGTCCCATTTAATATCTACTTCGGCAATAAATTTTATCACTTCTAAAGGTATCATTACCCGGTTATTGAGAATTCTTGCTGGTATTTCCAGAGGAATTACCTTTTCATCTATCTCCAAAGTAGGGTCATCGATAACTAAGCGGGCTGTACGACCATTGATATTTACGGTCATCAACTTTAAAGCCGGAAACCAGGTAATTCTTCCTCCTAAAGCTTCCACCACATTACGAGCCGAAACAAATAATCGGTCATTCTCAATAACTGAAAGGACAACGGTTTCCAGTGGTTTATTGTCTAACAATATCTTTATTTCTGAAGATTGGGCAAAAATTGAAGAAAGAGAGAATAAAATAGCAAATACAGCTGTTATTAAAATTATATAGAATATTTTTTTCATATAATCTATTCTATCCCTCCTGGGCTAAATATCTAAAGAATAAAACTTTCAAAATAGCTGCCAAAGGAACAGCCACTAACACTCCCAATATTCCTAACAACTGACCGCAAATTAACATCGATAAGATTACGGTCAAGGGGTGCAGACCTAACCCTTTCCCTAAGATATTTGGGTTAAGATATATCGCCTCAAGCTGATTAACTAAAACAAACAAAACTACAATCATCACCAATGTCCACCAGGGGCTGCCCAGAGCAAAAATTAAAGTCAGGACAACTCCCACAATAGGTCCTAAATAGGGGACAAAGTTAAACACTCCGCTAACAATCCCGATAATCAAGGCAAATTTTAAATCTAAAAAGTACAACCCTATACCAATCAATGTCCCTACAATAAAGCAGACTATTATTCGACCACGAATAAACCCGCTGATAATATAATCTATTTCCTCCAGTACTTCTTTGAATTCTTTTTTATTTTTCTTCGATACGAAAATATACAAATTCTCTTTAAATTTAAACATATCTCTCATTAGATAAAATAAAATTAAAGGAACAATCACTATACCAAAAGTAATACTGGAAACTATATTGGAAAGATAAATTATGATGGTCTGGGAAAAACCCAATACACTCTTCTGAAGTTCGGATAAATTTTCTTTGAGTAAAATCTCTACATCAGCAGGATCTATGAATTTTGAAAGCTGAGGTTTTATAGATAAAATTAGATTCTGGTAATTTTCGATAAAATGAGGAATCTCCTTATATAAAATATTAAGCTGATTAATTAAGCTGGGAATTAGAAAAAATATAGTTAGGATTAACAGGGCTATTATTATTCCAAAGACGATAACAATAGCCAATACTTTCGGGGCCTTCTTATTAAGAAGAAATTTATATAAAGGATCGAAGAAATAGGCTAACATCAAAGCAAAACTAAAATATATGAACAACCACTTTAGCTTGCTCAATACATAAAATAGAATGACAATACCAATGGCAATATTGATAATAAAATTTAATCTTTTATCTTTTACGAATTCCATAAATAGCTTTCCACCTGAAACAACTTTTTACTTATCTATTTATAACAGATTAGCTCACATTATTCAATTTTTTTCCAATAACGTCAGTCATTGCTCTGGTTTATCAGAGCGCGGCAATTTCATATATCGATTTTGTCATTGCGATCGACCCCAGGGAGCACGGCAATCCCAACCTTATATGTTATTCCCACAATCTTTATGTTCTTCTCTCAATTCCTTATGTCATTCCCACGAAAGTGGGAATCCATCTTTTTCTATCTTTGCAATTAACCAATGGAGCGTGGTAATTTCATATATATATTCTACATCTATTTTTAGTTATCCTTCTTTTTTAATCTAATAATTAAAAAATCCGAAAAATTATTTTTCGGATTTTTTTTATTTAACTAAATTTGATAAATAATGGTGGAGGCTATTAGACGAGTTTCGCAGCTTTATAGAAGTCTAAATCTTTTGACTTGTATTAAATATTGCAGTAAGTTAAATAACAAATATGCAGAAATGGTACAAATGTATTGGATTCAAAGATAGTGTAAAATTTTAGTAGGGATTATATTGACTTATTTTCGCTTTAGGTTTACTATTGATATCGTGCTTGCTTTTATTTTATAAAAAACGATTGTAATAGCATAGGAGGTAAATTGTGAAAATAAATAACAAATATTTAAAAATAATCTTTATTTCTACCATATTGTTTTTATTAATTTTTAGTGTATCTATTGCCTCCTTCGGACAAGAACTTACCGGAGAAGAAATTATAAGAAAGGTAAGTGAATTGATGAATCAGGATACCGTCCAGGCAAAAGTAAAAATGACTATTACTACATCCTCTGATAATGAAAGAGTCTTTATCTATGATTCATACAGTAAAAACAAAGGTGAAAAAAATCTATTACGTTATATAGAGCCCAAACGGGCAAAAGGACAGGCTATCCTGATGCTCAACTATGCTGACGATATCTGGATGTATTTCCCCCGTACAAAACGAATACGTAAACTCGCCACCAATGCTAAAAGTCAAAAAATGGAAGGCAGTGATTTCTCCTATGAAGACACAGGGGCAAGTGATTCTTTTATTGAAGATTTCAGCAGCAAAAAGCTTGGTTCTGAAAAAAAAGAAGGATATGATTGTTACAAGATAGAGATGTTGAAAAAAGAAGGCATTGAATCCGGCTATTCCCGATTAATTATGTGGGTAATCAAAGATAACTTTATCCCTATAGCCATAGATTATTATGATGCGGAAAATCCTGAGCTTTTATTAAAAACCCTGATTCAATATGATATTAAGAACATAGACGGTATTCCTACAGCGACAAAAATGGTAATGTATAATAAACTGGAAGATTCACAGACAAGCATAGAAATGCTCGAAATAAAATACAATATAGAATTAGATGACAGTCTATTCACTGAAAGATATTTAAAAAGGAAATAAACTATGAGAGATAAAATTTTAAAAGCTTTAGCCAAACTGCATGCTCAACATCCCTGGAAGATGGTAATTGTGGTACTTATTATCACTATAATAATGGGCGCTTTTGCTTCACAATTAGAACAGAGCATGCGATGGACTGATCTGCTTCCTACGAAGAGTGAAAAGACAATCCAATACAATAAAGTAATAAACGAATTTGTATCAGCCACCAATATAATAGTAGTAGTTGAAGGTGAGGAAGAAGAAATAAAAGCTTTTGCGGAAACAGTTGTTCCAAAAATCAAGCTGACAACTGATCCCAAAGACAGACAACTTTATGTTAAACGAATTGATTACAAACAGGATGTCGATTTTATCCGCGAACATGCTTTAATGCTGGTCAAAGCTGATGATTTGCAAAATATGAAAGAGCTGTACCAAAATCCTAATTTAGTTCCCCTGCTTACCAATTTAAACAACAGTTTTGAAAAGGAATATGTGGGCAAAAAAGAGTCTATTTCTACTCGAGAGAAAGAAGACAATACTATAATTATTTTAGATGGCATCTCCAATCTGATTTCGGTAATGCAAGATTATTCTTCCGGAAAAATCCACTCTCCGGAAGAAGCTCAAAAAGCTATTGATAAATTATTGCTGGGAGAACCCTATCTATTATCTTATGATAAAAAAGCTCTTATTATAAATGTTATCCCTAATTTCAGCATGACGGATATGAGCAAAATGATTTCCGGAACAGATACCATTCAAAAAGTAGTTGACAAAGTTCTAAAAGATTATCCGGAAGTAAAGGCAGGGCTCACCGGAATGATTCCTCTGGGTCGGGATGAAATGGTTTATAGCGAGCAAAGTATGGGTTATACCAGTATATTTGCTTTTATTGCTATCTTAATTTTATTAATTCTTTCTTTTCGAATGTGGGCTGCTCCCCTCTTTGCCCTTCTGAATTTAGCGGTCGGACTCATTTGGGCAATCGGACTGACCGCTATCCTGGTTAAGAGTTTGAATATTATGACTTCAATGGTAGCGGTAATCTTAATCGGATTGGGAATTGATTTTTCCATACATATAATCTCCATCTTCACCGAAAATCGCTCTATGGGAAAATCGATTGATAAATCCATAGAAGAAACTTTTCTAAAAAGCGGAAAAGGAATATTAACCGCCGGCTTAACAACTTGTGCTGCTTTCCTTGCTCTGGTTATCAGTTCTTCACGTGGGATGAAAGAGATGGGTATTGTTAGCAGCACCGGTTTGCTGGCTATATTAATAGTAACTTTTCTTTTTCTACCTTCCCTACTGGTATTGCGGGAACGCCGCCTGGAAAAGAAATTGGCGGAAGGAAAAATAAAGACAAAACCAGTATATAAAGATATTTCCTTCCAATCATTCGGGAAAAGTTGCAACTGGTTATCCAGACGTTATAGTGCTACCTTAATTTGCGCAATATTAATTACCATTATTTTACTGATCTCCGCCTTAAAAATATCTTTTGATCATAATTATATGAATATGGAACCAAAAGGGTTAACTTCAATCACCCTGCAAGATACAATATTGGATAAATTTGACTTGAGCATGGATTATGCCTTACTTCTAACTGACAGTATTGAAGAATTAAGAGAAATGGCTAAAAAACTGAAAAATGTAAAATCAGTAGCGCTGGTTGATGATATCTCGATATACTTACCATCTTTTGAAGAACAGCAAAAACGAATTCCTATTATCCGGGAAATCAATCAAGCAATATCAAACGCGACATTAAAACATGACCTTACGGAAGCTGAATTTAATCAATTGCTTTTAGAATTAGAAAGATTAGAAATGAATATTATGGAAATCCAGGATATGGCTTTTATTGGAGGACAGGACAAGGTAGATAATAAATGTAGTGAAATCATAGGAGATCCCGATAATCCTCAGTCAAAAAACATAATTAGTGAATTTATTGTTTCTTTAGAAAATAATCAATTAAAAAGTATAAAAGGATTAGAAGAATTTCAAAAATATGCAGCACCTTATTTTAAAAAAACTGCTCTTAAAATGGCTACTGTAGAAAATATTAAATTCGAAGATCTTCCTCTATCTATTCTGGATAGATATTCCAACCGAAATCGGAATCAATTCTTAATGACCATCTTCCCTTCAGGAAATATGTGGCAGGATATAGATTATCTTAATCGTTTTACTAACGATTTAGATAGAGTAAGTGAAAAAGTAACCGGTATGCCCCCGGTAATGAAAGAACTTATCAGTGTAATAGGTAATGACGGAAAAAATGCAGCATTATTGACTATTTTAGTAGTTTTTATGCTCTTGTGGCTCGATTTCCGCAAAATCAAATATGCCGTAATAGCGATGATACCTTTAGTAGCTGGGTTTGTCTGGATGGTTGGTTTAATGAAATTAACCGGCATGCAGCTTACTGTTGTAAACGTAATGGGATTGCCGATGATTATCGGTATCGGGATAGATTATGGAGTCCATGTTGTTCATCGCTGGCGCATTGAAGAGACAGGAAAAGTAAATAAAATCTTTGCAAGTACAGGAAAGGCTATTCTTCTTAGTGCCCTCACCACAATGTTAGCTTTCGGTTCTTTGGTATTTTCCATCTGGCGTGGGTTTGGCAGTCTCGGCGCAGCTATGTTCATCGGTGTCGGTGCCTGCTTCCTCTCAACAGTTATAATTCTATCCGGAATTATCGGATTATTAGAAAGAAAAAATTAAGAATTCGTTCTCTTGACATGTCAACTTCGCCACTTAATTCAATTTAAACTCTCCTAAACCCTTACTGCAGTTGTTTTTCCTTTTTTATCCCATATATAGTGAAATGATTATATAATACAACTTACTATAATCATTATATGATATTTTATGTTGAAACATAAAGGAGGAAAACTTTGCTAATTGCGGCTCATTCTATATCCGAATAAAGATGTATAATGGGGAGGGTGATTTTCCCTTCTTATATATTTTTTAGTCATTCATCTTCTCTTTAGCATTACACGATAAAAATAATTCAAATTTTCTCTTTTCCAAATTTTAATTATTTTTGAGTGTTATGCTTAGCAAATTAGTTACCCGCGGAAAGTAAAATTTTTTACTTTACGATCACGTCTGCTGGTAATGCTAAGCTATTCGAGTGACAGTTCGAATCGCTGTTCGTTAACCTCTGTACCCCATTGCATTCCTTTGTGCTGTTCAACGAGTTCAAAACCATTCTTCTCGTAGAGGTGTTTCGCAGCATTAAGACCCTCAAAAGTCCAGAGGTATACCCGTTTGTATCCTTTGCTCCTGCAAAAGTTAAGAGCCTCTTTAATAAGCCGGCCACCAATACCTCTTCCACGCAAGACATCGGATATGATAAACCACCGAAGATGCGCTCCTTCTTTTTCGGTGTGAATCCCGTCGATGGTAATAGAGCCTTCAACTCGATCTCTAAGTGATGCGGTCCAAAAACCATCGCGCTTTTCGTCATATCTAGTTAGAAATTCTGAAAGCTCAGTAGCCACTTTTGCTTCAAAAAATACTGTAAAATCCCAATTCTCGTGGTAGTAAGTACCGTGAAGTTCAGCAACTCGACCTATTGAACCAGGAATATAGCCCTTTACTATTTCTACATTTGACATACATTACCTCTCAATTAATTCATTTCGATTTTTATCAACTTATAAAACCTTTTATAAAAAACATTGCTTTAATTAAATTACTACATAAACTTACAAAGTCCTTCCTTTTTTTTAATATTTTTTATTTTTTCTTCTGCTTTTAACAGCTTTTTCAAAACTTTCAGAAAGTAACCGTTAGAGCTTCAGGGAGCCAATATATGATAGTTTATGTCTTAGATGGCAAGCGTCCTATCTTTATAATCCTCCAAATAAGAAAACCCGCCAGGGTGCGCATTGTTAAGAGGCGTAGCGAGTGTGTTACATGTATTATACATTAAAAGCAAATAGGCGTCATAATTTGTTTAAAGCCAAGCTGTCCCTATTATCTCCTATTAGATTTTAGAACTTATCCAAAAGCTTTATTCAGTTTACTTACAAGAAGATTCTAATGAAAACGGTCAGCTTGTTCATTTATTACTATCGGACTTCGCCTTAAACGACGGAAACCTTTACCCTACATACAAAAAACCCTTCAACTTATTAGTCAAAGGGTCTTCGCGTCTACTATGGTGGAGGCGGCGAGATTCGAACTCGCGTCCAAAGATATTTCAGTAAGAACCGCTACGAGTGTAGTCTATGATTTGGTTCTCGCTCTTTTTACCTCCCATAGACAGGATGTAAATTGAGCCAGCCCCTAATTTTCTCTTCTACCACCCGGGGCAGTAAGGTAGAAGATAGTCTACTTTAGGTTACACCCATAAAGGTCTCGTAGACACAAGACCAGTACAGACGTGCAGCCTGATTAGGCTGCAAATGCTAATTGTTCGTTGTTAGCAATTATTGTTTTTCCACGGTTTTACGAGGACATGGAACCTCGACCCGCTGTTCTTACCTCTCTTATCCCTGTCGAAACCTATCGCCCCCATTCTTTATTCTTTAATTCTCTTTCTACTTCTCTCCTGGCATCTTTTTCAGCTAATGCTTGTCGTTTGTCGTATAATCTTTTTCCTTTAGCCACAGCCAATTCAATCTTGGCGTGGCCTTTTTTAAAATAAATTCGCAAAGGCACCAGGGTTAAACCTTTCTCCTCAACTTGCCCTCTTAAGCGGTTAATTTCTCGTTTGTGCATAAGTAATTTACGTTTCCTTCTGGGGTCAACATTGAATATGTTGCCAAAGGCATAAGGAGAAATATGCATATTCATTATATAAAGTTCGTTATTTTCAAAATGAGCGAAACTTTCCCGTAAGCTAACCTTGCCTTTTCTTAAAGACTTTACTTCTGTTCCTTTTAGGACCAATCCTACTTCATATGAATCTAATATATGATAATCATGTCGTGCTTTTCTGTTTACAGCTACATTTTTTACTTCATCTTTATTGTTGGCAGAGCTCATATTCTTCCCCTCATCTGGCAGTTAAATTATAGCATAAATAGGTGGAATTCTCAATAAGAAGATAGAATAAGTATCGCGTTCGAGTATCGAGTATTGCGTGAAGAAAATAAAATAAAGAATTCAGAAGTCAGGAATTCTTATTCGTATCTCGTACCTCATGAATCGTATCTCGTACAAAATATAGTAATGAGTAATGAGATTATATTTATGATTGTGTAAAAACAGATTAACCCATTGTCGAGTAGATGAGTATCTTTCAACCTTAGGAACGGCTTTGTATTCCCTGTTTGCTTCCAGTTTCCTCGAGGAAGTGTCACAATATTTGTTCCCTAGCTAATTGATAGCTCACCTCTCACAGAACCGGACTTGTAGTTTTCCCACATCCGGCTCTTCACTAATACTCACTTATACATTACTATTAAAGATATAGATATTATGTTTGATTTTAGGTAAAGGTAACGGATAGTATTTTAAATAGTTTATAAACTGTTTCCAATTCATGCTCTTCTTCTGGCTCCGCCTATTAATCCATTTGAATATAAGCCTAAGGGTTAATTGGTAAAAGTCTTTAATACTTACATAATTACCGCTTATACTGTAGTATTCAAAGTGTCCTCTTAACTTGGCAGATACTATCTTCCACCATTCTTTGGTTTTTACCCTATTTCTTACAAATTTAAGCCAGTTATTTATCCCTTTCAAGCCTGTATTAAATTTCTTCCTTTTGGTCTTTCTACCTACTTTGAAATTGCCTTTTCGGGTCTTATCACTAAAGTGAGTGAATCCCAAAAAATCAAACGTATCCGGTTTCTTGTCTCTCTTTTCCGCATTTATTTTCGCATACCTCCCAAACTCAATCAGTCTGGTCTTTTCTTTAGACAGGTCAAGTCCAAACTTGTTTAGTCGCTCTTCCAACTCTTCTAATATCTTTTCCGCCTCATTCTTGTGTTGCACTAAAATTACAAAATCATCACAGTAGCGCAATAGCTCCACATATCCCTGCATATCCCTTTCTATTATCTTTTCAATCCATAGGTCAAGTACATAGTGGAGCTAGATATTGCTGAGAGTCGGTGATAAAATTCCCCCTTGTGGTGTTCCTTCCTCTGTCGGGTATAACTTGCCTACTTCCATCACTCCTGCCTTAAGGAATCTCCTTATTATCTTCAGTAAATTCTTATCAGCTATCTTTTCCTCAAGCATCTTTATTAGCCAGTCATGGTCTACGTTATCGAAAAAGCTGCGTATATCTGCATCAATTATGTGGTTTAACGGTTTAGTCATTATCGTATTATCTAATCGTTTTAATGCTTGATGACAGCTCCTCCCGGTTCGGTACCCATAGGAACAGTCTAGAAAGTTCGCTCGAATATGGCATTTAATATTCTGGTTATCCCCATTTGTACTATCTTATCTTCCAGTGCCGGAATCCCCAACGGTCTCATCTTACCTTCCCCTTTGGATATGTACGCCCTTCTTGCCGGTTGCGGATAATATTTGCCTGCCTTCATCCTCTTTACTAATTTTTGTATGTTAGTAAAGAGGTAATCTCCGTATTCTTCATAGGTTACCTTATCCTGACCAGGTGCTTTGTTCTTCTTTAGCATATGAAAACATTCCTTTAAAGAGTTCTCATTTAATAAATGCGCAAGACTGGTAAATTTAAAGCCTTTATCTCTGATAGTATGTTCGGTTATAAGGTTTAGTTTCGTTTGCATATCAAATTGTACCCCAGTGGATACCATCTTTCCTGTCTTAGTAGACCGCATATGTTTCTCCTCTCCTTCTGCGTATTAGTGCTAACCCCTTTCCCATGTGGCCGGCTTTCCCGTCCCCGGAGTACTATGGGTTAGTCCGACTACCAGGCTATCTTCTCATACATCCTCCCGTCTTCCGGTTGTTTGCAGATTACCCTTCTATGGGGAATAGTCTGGTTCTCCCAAGTTCCTGACAGTTCCCTTTGTTATCATGCCAGTGGACTAAAGACCCCGGGGAGCATTGCTAAACTTGCCTTTTCGCTCAGCAATATACTGCCTTCCAGCACATGTACACTGTCGGCTCTCCCCACTGTATATATTTTCGGGGCTCAATACCTTCACTTGCGTTACGGCCTAATAACTCCCATCTACCAGCTTCATGCAATCAGTTACCCTTTTGCATGTGGTATAGCTGTTAGGCTGGTGGCTAACCTTTACCTAATCCGGACTCTCACCGGCAAGAACTGCCAAGCTTTCTTGGCGCACACACATTACACATTACCTAACTTGCTGTCTAACTGGTAAACCGGATAACTGGCAAACTGGTTAACTAATTACTATCGACTAATTAATTGGTGAATTGGTGAATTTCCTAATATTTTATATGCTTTCTCTTAATTTACCGGCTTTTTGAAATTCTTCTTTTAAACTACCGGGGTTATTTTTGAGCTTATCTTCTATTATCCCAAGATAACTTCTAAATTCCTGGATCATTTTCAAAATATTTTCCTGATTGGTTACGCAGATATCTTCCCATATCTTATAAGGACTGGAGGCAATTCGGGTCATATCTTTAAATCCCTCTCCGATAGCTCTAAAATAATTAGTATTGTTTCCCCGTAGAGCTAATTCGCTTATTGAATTGATTAGGGAAACCGCGATAATCTGAGGTAGATGGCTCACTGCACCAACAATCCTGTCATGCTCAAAAGGGTCTAAAACTAATCTATTTGCGCCTATCATCTTGATTAATGAAAATATCTTATCTATTGCTATTAAATTACTTTTTTTATCTGGAGTTAAGATGTAGGTTCTATTACGAAAAAGATGGGGATTTGCTTCCTCTATGCCACATTTTTCTGAACCCGCCATAGGATGACCGCCAACAAAGAAGACATCTTTAGATAATACTTGGTTAGCCCTTCCCACTATTTGCCCTTTGGTGCTGCCAGTATCAGTTACCAGGCATCCTTTTTTAAGAAAGGGACTGATTTTAGGCAATAAATCTAAAATTGTTTTTACAGGTGTGGCAATAATCACTATATCAGCTTCTTTTATTCCTTCTTCAGGATTAACTGTTCCTTTATCAATGGCCCCTCGAGCAATTGCTTTTTCGATTATTTTTTGTTTATCTATGCCTACAATTTTGAAATTCGGTTTCTTTCCTTTTAGAGCTAATCCGAGGGAACCGCCGATTAGGCCTACACCAATGATGCTTATCTTGTTAAAGCTAAAGTCGCTTTCCTCTCTCATTTTGTTTTTCTCCTTTGTTTATGGATTCCTGCTTTCGCAGGAATGACATAGAAATTGAAGCGGGTTTGATTAATAAAACCCCTACGTTTGACATAGAGATTGCTTCGTCGCTTCGCAGTCTGAATGACAAAGCAGGGAGTAGATTCCCTCTTTCGAGGGAATGACAAATATATTAGTTGACCAATTTATTAATTTTTTTCACTACTTCCTTTTTTTAACAAATCTTGAAGAGCATAAATAGCCAGAATATAACTCTGGTAACCGAAGCCGGCAATCTGGCCTATACAGGCGGGGACAGTTACTGATTTCACCCGAAAATCCTCCCGGGAAAATATATTGGAAAGATGAACTTCAACTACCGGAATCGGACAGTCTCTAAGAGCATCGGCAATAGCATAACTGTAATGAGTATAAGCTGTCGGATTAATAATTAAACCATCCACTTGAGAAGAGAACTGCTGAATAGATTCGATAATCTCTCCCTCGAAATTAGATTGCTTTATAGTTAGTTCAATATCTTCCTTTTTAGCAAAAGATTCAATTTTGTGATTCATTTCTTCCAAGGTTAAATTTCCGTAAATCTTCTGATCCCTTTTTCCCAGCGTATTTAAGTTTGGCCCATTGATTATTCCTATCTTTAGCATAATTTCCACTCCTTTTTAAATTCTTCTAAAGCTTTTATTATTTCTTCTTTGTTTATGTCATCAATTAAGGCAGTTTTCCCTAGAGCTTCCGGTAGAATGAATGTTATTTTACCCTGAGAGTTTTTTTTGTCCAGGGTTAAGGTTTCCCAGAACTGGTTGTAGTCTATGTTTTTGATGTATTTAAATATGGATATAGATTCCCGCTTTCGCGGGAATGACAGAGATGGATGCGGGAATGGTAAAGGAGCAGGCGGGGATGGTAGAGATGGAAACGGGAGTGACTGAGAAGAGGATGCTGCCGATGATGACAACAAAGAAGATGGCAAGAATGATAGGATTTGTTTAATCTGTACTTCAAATTCTTCCGAACACATTCCTCTATTCCGGGCTATTTTAGTCTCGATTAACATACCCAGGGCTACTGCCTCTCCATGGCTTAAATCTTGATACCCTGCTTCTACTTCCAGGGCATGGCCGATACTGTGTCCAAAATTTAATACTTTGCGCAATCCTCTTTCCCGGGGGTCTTTTAAAACTATATCCACTTTTAAAGAAACAGCTTCTTTAACCAGTTCACATAGCAGGTCCCTATGTTTTTTAAATAATCGATTAATATTTTTTTCTAACCACTTAAAGAAGGCCGGAGATTTTATAACTGCAATTTTTATAGCCTCTACTATTCCATTTTTTATATCCTTATCTGATAAAGTCTGCAAAACTTCGGGGTCGGTGTAAACTGCCTTTGGTTGATAAAAGCTCCCGATTATATTTTTAGCTAAAGGGTGATCAACTGCCACTTTTCCCCCGATACTGCTATCTACCTGAGCTAAAAGAGTAGTGGGAATATGCACCAAAGGCAGGCCCCTCATATAGGTAGCCGCCACAAATCCGGTTAAATCTCCTATAACTCCTCCTCCCAAAGCAATAAGGGTAGTGGTTCGGTCTGCTTTCCTTTTTAATAATTCATCATAAAGATATTTTGCCGTAGATAGAGATTTATATTTCTCGCCATCGGGTATTTCAATTAAATCTATTAAATCAAGATTAAATCCGCCCTTCTTCAAGGAAGATAATAGCTTAACTCCATAGAAACAATTTACTAAAGGATTGGTAATTATTATTATTCTTTTATTTTCTATCGTTTTAGATAAATGCTCACCTAAATTAATAAGAATTCCCTTTTCAATACAAACCTTGTATTCCTTATCTTCCGTAATTTTTACTTTTAATTCTTTCATCTATCTAACCCTCGCTCTTTAAAAGAGCTATTATTTTATCCGTAACTTCCTGAATGCTCAGATTGGTAGTATCAATCTTCCACTTAATATTATCATATATCTTTTTTCTTTCTTCCAAAAGGCGATTAATCTTACACAAGACATTTTCTCCTTTTAAAAGGGGTCGATTGTTCTTTCTTTTTACCCGGTTATAGATAGTCCGGGAATCAGCGTAAAGGCATACAATCTCTCCTGTCTGCCCCAACATTCTGGTATTATCCGAAGAAAGCAGAGCTCCACCACCGGTAGCAATCACCATATTTTCTTCTTTAGATAATTCTTTTACTAATTTTTTCTCTTGTTCTCGAAAATACTTTTCTCCGTATCCGACAAAGATATCTGCTATACTCGCTCCCTGGCGTTCTTCTATAATTTTGTCCATATCTATAAATTCCATTTTTAATTTTCGGGCTAATTCTTTTGCCACCACACTCTTGCCGGTACCCATAAATCCGGTAATAACAATATTTTTTCTCATATCATCCGGAGTGACTCCTTATAATTTTCATAATTTTTTTTAATTTCGGCTAATGAATCTCCGCCAAACTTTTCCAAAAAAGCAGCTGCTATCTCCCAAGCGGCTACCGCCTCTCCCACTATGCTTGCTGCCGGGACAACACATATATCGGATCTTTGATAAATTGCTTTAGTCTCTTTTTTAGTGGTAAAATCAATAGAACGAAGGGGATTAATTAAAGTAGGTATGGGTTTAAGATAAGCTCTAATTACCACCTCTTCCCCATTGGTTATTCCTCCCTCTATGCCCCCAGCCCGGTTGGTCTTTCGGTGATATCGAAAGGAATCTTTTTCTGATTCTTCTTGGGTGAAGATTTCATCATGAACAGTCGAGCCTTTCTTCTTTGAGGCCTCTATTCCCTCACCTATCTCTACCGCCTTTACCCCCGGAATACTCATTAAAGCTGAAGCCAGGCGAGCATCCAGACGCCTATCCCACTGCACATAACTTCCCAAGCCAATAGGAATACCGGTAATTATCACCTCAAATACCCCGCCTAAAGTATCCCCTTTCTCGCGGGCCCGATCAATTTCTCTGCACATTCCAATCGATGCTATTCCGTCTACACAATATACGGGAGATTTATTAATTTCCTCTTTAACTTCTCGATTAAAAAAAGTAATTCTCTTTGCTTTAACCTGACCAATCCTTAATACATAACTGTAAATTTCTATATTGAATTCTTCTAAAAGGGAGCCGGCAACCGAACCGATAGCTACTCTCATGGCGGTCTGTCGAGCACTGGCTCTTTCTAAGACTTTCCTTAGATCTTTAAATCCGTATTTTATGGCACCGGAAAAATCCGTATGCCCCGGTCGGGGAGTAGTCAAAGGAGGATATTCTTTTTCCTGCCAATTTTCCCAATCTTTATTTTTTATCATTAAACCAAAGGGACTTCCTATGGTCTTCCCTTCTACCAACCCGGATAATATCTCTACTTTATCCTGTTCAATCTTCATCCTATCACCTCTGCCATACCCTCCCTGACGTCTCGTCAGGTCAAGATTTATTTTTTCTTCGCTTAAGGTAAGTCCGACTGGTAATCCTTCTATTATCCCCAGCAAACATTTTCCGTGAGATTCTCCCGCATCAAGAAATCTTAGCATTTTGTATCCCCTCCCTTTTTTTAATCATTTCTAATACTTCTTTCCCTTCCGGTTTAAGGCCGGTCCAGAGATAGAAACTCTCTATACCTTGATAAACTAACATCGGTAAACCATTAATTATCTTTGCTCCTGCCCTCTCGGCCTGTCTCAGAAAGAGGGTCCTGGCCGGGTGATAGATAAGATCGTAAACCAGGAGATCAGGGTGAAACAATTTTTCGTCAGGTAAAGGAGTATTATCAACCCGGGGTGGCATTCCCAAAGAAGTGGTGTTAACTAAAAGATGAGACTCTTCTATTTTACCTTTTAACCTCCTCTCTTCTAAGGGAAATATATTAATACGGCTTTTTGGGGAAAAGGGTGAAAGAGCTAGTTTAATCTTTTCAGCCTTTTCTAAAGTTCGGTTAAAAATACTTATTTCTTCGATCCCTTCCTCTAAAAGGGCATAAACAACTGCCCGAGCAGCCCCGCCTGCTCCCAAAATAACTGCTTTTTCCCCTTTTATGGTAAATTTTCCATCTTCCTGCAAGCTTTTCTTAAAGCCAATTACATCGGTATTGTAACCGGTGAGAATTCCTTTATTATTGACAATAGTATTTATCGCTCCAATCCTTCGGGCAGATTCTTCCACTTTGCCTAAAAATTTAATTACTTTCTCTTTGTAAGGAAAAGTAATATTTACTCCTCTTATATTTAAGGCTCTTATACCTTGAATGGCTTCACTCAAATCGGTTTCTGTAACCTTAAATGGTAAATAGCAAAAGTTTAAAGAATGTTTTAATATTATTTGGTTATGAAAAAGTGGGGAAAGACTATTTTCTATGTTTTTACCGATTACCCCGATTATTTTGGTCTTTCCGTTTATTTCTTTTTTCATTTAAGCTCACACCCCGCCTTAATCCTCTCCCCTTTTTTTGAGGAGGAGGAAAAAATCAGTCGATAGTTAATAGTTGTTAGTTTAAAACTCATAACTTTTTTTGTATAAAATTGTAGGGGCACAATGGATTGTGCCCTCGTTATATTATCGCGTGATTT
>Ga0190346_1000058_pt1 | contig 26828 bp, 27 predicted proteins | sample 48721345_MG_FD_161680 | JGI IMG/M metagenome (GOLD analysis project Ga0190346, IMG submission 161680) | Hydrothermal vent microbial mat bacterial communities from Southern Trench, Guaymas Basin, Mexico - 4872-13-4-5_MG | ecosystem: Environmental > Aquatic > Marine > Hydrothermal vents >... | reverse complement strand
ACTATCCTTTCGGGGGTGAGCTGTCCCGATTCCACCATTTCCATTACCCGGGATCCTTTAAACTGAGAAGGAGCCCCTGCTTCCCTGAGCCATTTTTCAATCTTCTCCTCGCCCAGGGCCAGAAATTCCTCTTTTGTCATTTTTTCAATCTTCTCCGGGGAAAGGGCCTCCCGGTCCTTGTTTTTTTCTTCCGGTTTCGGGAGGGTAAACAGATTCATACTGAAGGAAGGAACTCCCACGTGATAATACATCCATAATTCAAACGATCCGTCCCGGTCCTGGGGAGCCTCGAGTCTCTCTCCTTCGTATCCCTTTTCTTTCAGGAATTCTTTGTATTCCTCCGACAGGTGTCTGTAGAATTTCATATCCTCTTCCAGAGGATTCACCACAGCTCCCAGTCCCAGAAAACCGGCGATCATAGATTCCGATATTTCCATTCCCCGGGGAATCATGGGCTGAAGAAGTTCCTTGATCTCTTCCATGGTATAGGTCTTATCAGGATCAACATTTAACCGGCGTGCCTGCCTTGGGGGTATCTTGATCCGGTTCATATCCACTGATCCCCTCCGGCCTGTACGTGGCGGAGCATAACAAAAATCGGATGAACCGAAGTAAAAGCCCATGGCGATCTCGGGATGTTCATACACAAACTTCATTAACCGGAAGGTTTCGTCAATTTCTCCCGGCCATTTGCCTCCCGTGGCTGTAAACGGTTTGAACAGGTGGGGAAAATTGATGGAGGGATCCACTCCGCCGGGCAGATCTTCGTTGTACTTTCCGTCTCCGTCATCATCCACGCCTTCCGTGTATAATTTGTAGATCCCCTTCTCCCCTTTGGCCGGATCGGCCCTTTTCATCATCCGGGGATCACTTTCCACGGGGACCCATTCCCCTTCCGGATGCCTAACCCGCATCCGGGTAATGTATCCGTCTCCGTTCAGGTCATTGTAGCCGTCCTCATCCATCTGATCATCCAGGTCCTCATTCACCTTCCGTGCGTTCCGGCCGTCCATATACAGAGGTACGGAAAAATAACGCAGGGCTCCGTCAGGATTCAGGCAGGGAACAATATACCAGTTCAGTTCACTGTATTTGTCCGGTTCAGCCAGTATCCGGTCGGCCAGGTAAAGAGCACCCAGACTGGCTATGGGATAGGTTCCTTCGGCATTGGCCACGACCAGAACGGCAGGCCGGTCACCACCGGAAGGGCCAATTTCGAGCATATTCACCGGGATGCCCCCCGGTGAAACAGCCAGTTGCTTTACTTTTACCTGCGAGGGATACTTCGCCTGAAGGCCTTCCAGGCGGGCATTGATCTCAGCAGGTTTCAGGTAGTCATGAAAACCGGACTGGCCCTTTAAGGGCAACCATCCGGCCATGCCGGCCAGAAAAGCCAGCAGACAAACGATTCGTAATGGTTTTTGCATAATGGTATTAGATTATTCCGGTATAAACCAGCATCGATGAAAACCACTTTTCGAAAATAAATTACTATGGATTAAAAATCCATTGGTTTAAATATTATTGAAAAATGAAATTTTTCCGTTTCATTCAAGAATCCATTTACTCTCATTATCATTGGGCGAATCCTTATGATGCTCCAAATACTCCTGAACCATTTTATCCGAAATATTCCCAGTACTCCATACTCCGTTGCCAATTGCCCAAAAATGGCGACCCCGGTATTGCTTTTTTAATCCCGGAAATTCTATATGCAATGGTCGAGATGCCCTCCCTTTTAATCGCTTTACTAAGTTGCTTATATTCAGGGATGGTGGATATTCTACATGGATATGTACATGTTCCTTACTCACTACGCCCTATAAAATGTGCACATTCTCGCTGTTACATACTTGAATAACTAAATCCCGTGTACGTTGCCGGATGTCGCCTTGCAAAGCAGGATAGCGATATTTCGTCAACCATACTATATGGGCTGTCAAATTACTCACGCTATGACTACCCTTCCTGTATTCGACCATATACTAAAAGTAATAAGTTTATTGAAACTAAAGTAGCTGCAATGAAATTGCAGGGTTTTAACCTTTTTTGAAATAATAAATAATTTTATCTAAATATCCGGATAAAACCGGTTTTTTCATATCGCACATCTCTGTTGTTTGATGTCAGGATATAATAATAATTACCCGGCTGCACCAGCGTACCGTCCACTGTTCGTCCGTCCCATACCACGGTGGGGGATGTTACCCTGTAGACCAGGTTCCCCCATCGGTTGAAAATACGGATTGTCAGCGGTTCCCTGCCGTCGGAAAGAATCATAAACACATCATTATGTCCGTCCCCGTTCGGAGTAAATACATTGGGTACTTCCAGCTGGAAGTGTACCGTGACCATCTGGCTGCTTTGGTCGGCATCCAGGGTAGAACGGTCGGTCACCGTAAATTCCACCGTATAGGAACCTTCGTCGGGAAAAAGGTGATCGGGATTGGGTTGGTTTGAAGTGCTCCCGTCACCGAAGTCCCATTCAAATGCATAGGTCAGGGTATCCTGGGGCTGGTAAAGGCTACTGAATCTGACCAGGTAACTGGCCAGGGGGGAAGACTGCCAGATGAAATCCGCATCCGGTTGGGCCCATGCAGGAATACACGAAAAAAAACACAGAGCGTAAAAACACAACCGTTTCCTGTTCACTTGTTTAGTCAGATTTTGTCCGTAATTTTCTTGACCAGCTTGTATTCACTAAAGAACTCTTTGGCAAACACCCTGAGAGCGGTATAGATAGGGACCCCCAGGATCATTCCCGGGATACCTGCCAGGCTGCCCGCGATCAGGACAACCAGAAATATTTCCAGTGGGTGGGCTTTCACACTAACACCGAACACCACCGGATAAAATATCCAGTTATCAATAAATTGTGTAACAGAAAAAACCAGCAGCATGTATCCTGCCAGGGGCAAGAGCTCAGAATAAAACTCCAGATTCAGGTTATTGGCTACCCCAAGCAGAATACCCAGAGCTCCTCCGATCCAGGGTCCGAGATAGGGAATCACATTGAACATACCGGCAACCAGCCCGATAACCAGGGCCTTTTGAAATTCTATTCCTACAATGGACAAACCCACGGTTACCAGCACGATGATCTCGGTGATCTGAAGGCATATTCCCACAAAATAACGCGTCAGCAGTTTTTTAATGGAAGAAAAGACACGGGCAAATTCTTTCTCATACCGTGTGGGAACCAGGGCCATGATCAATTCCTTAAAAAGGGATTGATCACGTAAAAAGAACAGGGTAATGAACGAAATGGAAAAAAAGGCCAGGAAAATATTTCCCAGGAAACTCACCATTCCTTCAAATATTCTGGTGATCAGGGAAAAATTAAATATCGACACCAGCTTTTTCGTGATATACTCTTCCAGGGTAGTGCCTTCGGTTCCGTTAATATTCATGTTACGGAACCATTCATCGGCCTTTTCCAGGAGGGGGCCCAGACTCCGGGTCACAGCGTGTACATCGATTTTGGAAAGCTCCTGAGTCTGCATGGCCACCAGAGGGATAAACACGGTAAAGAAAGAAAGAAAAACGACCCAGATGAGCACCAGAGTAAGAAGGGCACACAGAATACGCGGCAAATGGATCCCCCTGATCGAAAGACGGTGCAGAAATTCGGTGACCGGACGACCAATCAGTGAAAGTACCCCGGCCACCAGGATGTATACCACAATATTCCAGAAATACCAGAATGCAAGTACCATCAGCACTGTACCCACACCCATTGTGATATACCTGACGCCCCTGTTCATCCGGACATTTTATCAATGCTATAAATATACCAATTTCGGGTGAATATCCATCTTTCCTCCGGCCGATCATTATGATTTTCCGGAAAGTCAATCCCTGAAACCCTCCTCCCGATCTCCGCAACGGGAGTCAGCTTTGTAATTATTTTATTATCAACACATATCAGTATTATGTTCCATTTTGAATTTTTAAACCAGTGCCATTTTGGCATGTTTTTATCAACATATATGTCTTTATGGCATACATGCCGATCTGGTACACTGATTGCATATTCATGAGTGAAAGGTTTTGAAATGTCGAACCATAAAATTTTTAAAAAGAAAGGAGGGTTATGCCATGTTACCATCACTGATGAGAAGGGGATATTTACCCAGCGCCATTGAGGATTTCTTTGATGATGACTTCTTCTTCCCGGGAATGTTCAACCGTCAGACCGGGAAAAACACGCCGGCTGTGAACGTAGCCGAGACAGAGAAGGAGTATCGTGTGGAAGTAGCCGCTCCGGGTCTGGAAAAGAAAGATTTCAAGGTGGAACTGGATGAAAATGTACTGACGATCTCTTCTGAAAAGGAAGAGAAGAGAGAGGATAAGGAAGAAAACTACACCCGGAGGGAGTTCAGCTACACTTCATTCAGCCGGTCGTTCACCCTTCCTGAAGAAGTGAACAAAGACAAGATCAAGGCTGAGCACAAGGACGGGGTGCTGACCATTCACATCCCGAAGGTTACCGAAGCTAAGAGCAAGCTCAAAAAGCTCATCCAGATCTCGTAAAGAAGGAAGGGTGAGAAAAATAAAACTGAGAGGCTGCCGGTTAGCGGCGGCCTCTTATTTTTTATCACCGGCTCCTGTCAAGGCCCGGGCAAATTCTTTCCCAAAATCCCGCAACAGGCCGGCCTTTTCATCCTGGGGGTAAAATTTCAACGTCCTGTGAGGTTGTACTACATACAATTTCAGGCTTCTCAATACATTCTCCACAATGCCTGGCGCCTCTCCGCTCCAACCGTATGATCCGAATGCCGCAGCCGCCTCATTTTTTGCATTCTGCTTCTGCGCTTTCTTTTCAGTTTTCTTTTTATCCTTCTTAGAATCTTCGTCAACCGGTGCCAGGCTGATATTCGAATCCAGTGCGAAAGCAATCACCGGTGCGGACCCGGCGGCAACAAATATCATCAAACTAATATCGCTATCCATCTTTTCATCACGTTTCCGTTTTTTGGTTACCAATTCAAAATATAGGGTATTTTAATATGTACATACCCTATATTCTTATTTAGAAATAATTTATAAACTTTCCCGGGAAACAGGACTCTGAACTTTTTTCGTTATGGCAATGTGGCAATTACGGTCCGGCCGGCTACCACCCTGCGCCTGAGTTTTGCCTGAATGCGGGAAGACACTGGAAGTAGCAGATCGACGCGGGATCCGAACTTGATAAAACCCAGTTCGTCTCCCTGCTCCACCTGTTCCCCGGTAACCGGGTAAGTCACCACCCGGCGGGCAATGCCACCGGCAATCTGCCGGACAAGCACGGCATGTCGGCTGTTTTCGATCACGGTAGTGGTTCTTTCGTTCTTATGGGAACTTTTCGGGTGCATGGCCACCAGATAACTGCCGGGATGGTATTTCAGGTAAGTAACCGATCCCGAAATAGGACACAGGTTCATGTGTATATCCAGCATGGTCATGAATATGGAAACCTGTATTCTTCGTTCATGAAAATATTCCGTATCGTCCACCTCTTCGATGGCAACCACCAATCCGTCGGCCGGAGCAATCACCTTGCCGGGATCCGTCAGGATATTGCGTTCGGGTTTCCTGAAAAAGAACAGGATAAGGAAAAAGGTAACTACCGACAAGGTAAGGATGAATCCTCTGACGGAAGGGGTTTCTCTGAACACAAAATATGCTGTGGCATTCAGTACCAGCATAATGAGGAATGTATAAGCCAGGGTGGGATAACCTTCCTTATGGATGCTCAATCGTGTCATGGCCTGTAAAAATAGAACAAAAAATCAATTTACCAGATTCAGGTAGGCAAAAACCACGGGAACCGATAGCAACACGGCATCAAAGCGGTCAAGCACCCCGCCGTGCCCCGGAAGAATACTGCCGGAATCTTTCACCCCGGCACTTCGCTTATACATAGATTCCACCAGATCGCCCAAGGTACCTGTTACCACAATGATCAGAGCAATCATCCACCACTGGTGCAATGCGATATCTTCAAAAACCAGCGATACCGGCCAGGCAGTAACCAGCGCGACGACGGTCCCTCCCACCAGTCCTTCCCATGTTTTTCTGGGGGAAATCCTGGGCATCAGTTTTCTCCTTCCGAAAGGCGTTCCGATCAGGTAAGCCCCTGTATCATACATCCACAAAAGAATAAAGTATCCCAGCAGGATCCCCGGGGAATAATCTACTTCCCGGCTGGGCTGGAGAAGGGAGTTAATCGGTTCGGCCAGGGCCCTGGTCTGCAGTTCCGGGTCCACTTCTATTCCTGTGTGGAAAACCAGGTAATTGAATACGGAAACGGGCAGGGCTACATAGAATATACCCAGGAAGGTAAAGGCGATATCTGAAAACGGACGGCGGTTGTTCAGGAACAGTTCATTGATAAAGACCAGCAGAGCCAGGGGGATGAATACATAAAAGAATTTCACATGGATATATTCCATGGCATAAAGGAAATTCACCAGAAAGAACAACAAGCCGGTAACGATTCCCGCAAACTGCTGGGCCCTGATTTTCAGACGCCTGGCCAGACTGTAGAATTCCAGCATTCCTGCCAGGATTACAACGGAAAATAAAATAAAATAAGACAGGCTGCTGAACAGCACTGCCCCGATGATGACCAGCACAAGGAAAAAGCCGGTCAGCGTCCGCACCAGAAAATTACTCAATGTTCTATTTCTTTTAACAGGGCTTTTGCCCGTATCAGATTGTCACGATGCACATAGATTTCAATTTCTCCGAACGTCTGGTAGCTCGAATCTTTCTTATTCAGAATGATGGAAGGGATGTCCCCGTCGGCAAGGACCTGTTTGGCAATTTCAGCCAGGTACATGTCTTTGAAACCATATACTTTCGCCCAGTCTTTCTCCATAACTGCCAATGCTATTATTCTTTTTTCTTTCGGGAAGAAGAGGAGCTCTTTTCCCGTCCGGTGGTATTTTTTCCGTTTTTCGCCGAAGAGGTTTTCCCTTCCTTTTCTCCGGATTTTCCCCCGGATTCTGTTTCTCCGGGTTTCTTTTCCTCCCGTTCCTTTTTGATCAGCAGTTCCTCATTCTCATCCATGGCCGGCCTTTTTCCGAATATTTTTTCCAGGTCTTCACTGAAAATCACTTCCTTTTCCAGCAGCAGTTCGGCCAGTTCGGCCAGTCCTTTCCGGTTTTCCTGAAGCACCATCTTTGCCCTTTTGTATGCTTTGTCGATAATATTCTTCACCTCCATATCGATCAGCTGGGCCGTTTTTTCGCTATAGGGTTTATTGAACATGTATTCCTGCTGACCCGACGAATCATAATAGCTCAGATTACCCAGTTTCTCACTCATTCCGAAATAGGTCACCATGGCATAGGCCTGCTTGGTAACCCGCTCCAGGTCGTTCAGGGCTCCGGTAGACAGTCTGCTAAAAGTAACATCTTCCGAAGCCCTTCCTCCCAGGGTGGCGCACATTTCATCAAACATTTGTTCCACAGTAGTGATGGCACGTTCTTCGGGAAGGTACCAGGCAGCCCCCAGGGCCCGGCCTCTGGGAATGATAGTCACCTTCACCAGGGGGTTGGCATGTGCCAGGAACCAGCTCACCGTGGCGTGTCCGGCCTCATGATAGGCAATGGTTCGTTTTTCCTGCATGGAAATGATCTTGTTTTTTCTTTCCATGCCTCCGATAATGCGGTCCACAGCATCGAGGAAGTCCTGTTTTTCCACCGCTTTCTTGTTCTTCCGGGCGGCAATCAGGGCAGCCTCGTTGCATACGTTGGCTATATCGGCACCGGAAAAGCCTGGTGTTTGTTTAGCCAGGAATTCAACATCGATTCCTTTTTCTATCTTCAAGGGCCGCAGGTGGACTTTGAATATTTCCAGCCTTTCTTTCAGGTCGGGCAGTTCCACATTGATCTGCCGATCGAACCTTCCGGCACGCAGCAAGGCTCTGTCGAGCATGTCGGCGCGGTTAGTGGCTGCCAGAATGATCACACCCAGGTTGGTTCCAAACCCGTCCATCTCGGTCAGCAACTGGTTCAGGGTATTTTCTCTTTCGTCGTTGGCGCCCATACTCGGGTTCCGGCCCCTTGCCCTTCCCACGGCATCGATCTCATCGATAAACACAATACAGGGAGCTTTTTCCTTGGCCTGCCGGAAAAGATCACGTACACGGGAAGCTCCCACCCCCACAAACATTTCCACAAAATCGCTCCCCGAAATGGAGAAAAAGGGCACATTGGCTTCTCCTGCCACAGCCTTGGCCAGCAGGGTTTTCCCCGTGCCCGGGGGACCGATCAGCAGGGCTCCTTTGGGGATCTTGCCTCCCAGGTCGGTATATTTTTTCGGATTTTTCAGAAAATCCACAATTTCCTTTACCTCCACCTTGGCCTCTTCCAGTCCGGCTACATCGGAAAAATCGACCTTTACCGAAGTATCCTTGTCAAAAATCTGGGCCCGGGATTTGCCCACGTTAAATATGTTGCCGGCTCCACCTGCTCCTCCTCCTCCGCTTACACGGCGGAAAATAAAGATCCAGATAGCCACAAAAATGATCAGGGGAAGCAGCCAGCTCAATATGTCGCTGAAATAATTCCTTCGTTTTTCATAAGATACCAGGATCTTTTCTTCCTCAGAATAATCGTACCGTTCATAAGCCGTCTCCAGATCGCTCAGGAACTGCTCCACCGTTCCAATGGTAAAGTAGAAATGGGGCCCCGCTTGAGGTATAGAACCCAGGCCCTTGCTGAAAAGTTCTTCGTATTCGGGTTTATTGAGTTTCTCTGGTTTGATGAAAATTTCAGCCGTTTCCTGGTTTACGATCCTGATCTTCTCAACATCCCGGTTCTTCAGCATGGTATTGTACCGGCTGGGATTCAGCTCCTGTGGACCGCCTCCCGAATACATAAAATTGATCACGAGCAGGGCCAGAATAATCCCGCCGTAAATCCAGTACGGACTGAACCGGGGTTTTTTGTTATTATCGGGGCCGCCCGTCCTGCCGCTTCCCGGTGGCCTGTTTTTCATATCGTTCATGATATCCAATTTCATACCTTACTCTTCCTCAATATGTTCAATTTTTCCATCTGCCCAGAGATCCTCCAGCTTGTAAAATTCACGGTATTCCTTCTGAAAAATGTGGACCACCACATCCAGATAATCCAGCAGCACCCAGTGGGCATAGGTCATGCCTTCCCGGTGATGGGGATCTAAATGGAGGTTCTTCTTTACCTGTTCATCTATTCCTTCAGCAATAGCCGCAACCTGTGTTTTCGAGTCGCCGTTGCATAATATAAAATAATCGCATACCGTCGACCCAACTCCTCTCAGGTCAATGCTCACAATTTCCTTTCCTTTCTTGCTTAAAATGGATTCTACAATCTGGTTGACAAGTGTTTTCAGATATTCGTTCTCGTTATTCTTCATTCATACATTTTGACATACAAAGGTAACAATTTTTGAGCATATCCCTTTCCAGGGGAAAAGCTTACATTTGTCGAAGCACACTATTCCGGTTGCTATGGAAACAAACTACATAGGACGAAACCGCCGTTATTTCGACATGGTTGATTCGACCAACAATTATGCCAGTTTGATTGCCGGAAAATCCGGAATTCCCGAAGGAACCCTGGTATGGGCTGGTTTCCAGTCGGCAGGCCGGGGCCAGGCTGGAAACCGGTGGGAAAGCGAAGCAGGTAAAAACCTGACATTCAGTCTGATTCTTTATCCGCATTTTCTGCCCCCCGAAATGCAATTCCTGCTTTCGGAAGCCGTGTCTCTCGGCATTACCGACTTTCTGACACTTTACATCCCCAATCCCCTTATCAAATGGCCGAATGACATATATGCAGAAAACCGGAAGATCGGAGGCATTTTGATCGAACATTCCGTGCTGGGAAATCAAATAACCCATACCGTAGCAGGCATCGGACTGAATATCAATCAAAGCACATTCGGCCGGGATCTTTCCAGCGCCGTCTCCCTTCGCCTCCTTACCGGCATAGAATACGAAACCGAAACCTGCCTGAATCTGCTCTGCACTTTTCTGGAAAAGCGCTACGAGAGCCTCCGCCAAGGGATGACGGCCCGGCTGGAATCGGATTATTTTTCCAGGCTGTTCGGCAACCACCGGTGGAACAGGTACCGGGATGCATCAGGAACTTTTGAAGCCAGGCCGGTACAGGTAGAAACCACAGGCATGCTGGTACTGGAAACCCGCAAGGGGGAAATCAAACATTATGGATTCAAAGAAGTGGAACACCTGGATACGGATCACTCATAATCCAGTTTCTCGAGATAATCCACCATCATGTCGAGAAATTGTACCACCGGACCCCTCACCATGGAGCTCATCATAGCATTCATTTCGGCCTGCAGGATAAGCCTCACCCGCGAATCATTCTCCCCTGCCTCTTTGATCTGCACCCACATGAAAAAATCGATGCCGTGTGGTCCGTCGCCCGTAAACTTGATCACTTGATAAGGCTCCTTTTCCACCAGCCTGATCCCGGCTTCCCCCAATCCATCCACACTGAAACGGCATAAATCTTCATTTGCTTCCCAGTTTTTTACTTTTCCTTCAGGAATCAGTTTTTCATAGTTTCTGAAGTCGCATAGGAATTCATAGATCTTTTTTCCGGAATGTTTTACCGTTCCAATCCGGCTTTCAGCTTTCAACATAACCTTTCTGTTTGATGAATTATTTCGGCCAGTTGGCCGGATCCTGCCTCCATTCACGGAGGGTAGCCAGATCGTCGTTCCGGATATATCCTGATTCCAGAGCCGCTTCCAGCAATACATTATAATGGCTGAGTGTAAACACGTCCAGGTTTTCCTGAAGAAACCTTCCCTCCGCCACAGGAAAACCGTAGGTAAAGATGGCTCCCAAGGCCTGCACCTCCACCGACAGATCGCCCAGGGCGTGCACAGCCGCCAGGCTGCTTTCTCCTGTGGATATCAGGTCTTCAATGACCACGGCCTTTTGTCCGGGTCGCACTTCACCCTCAACCCGATTCCCCAATCCATGCCCCTTGGCCGAAGAACGCACATACACGAAGGGTTTATCCAGCCTGTCGGCTACCAGCATCCCGTGAGCAATGGCTCCGGTAGCCACACCGGCAATCACTTCCACCCCGGGGTAGCGATCACGAATAATTTCCACAAAACTCCGGCAGATATAATTCCTTACTTCCGGATGCGAAAGGGTTTTCCGGTTATCACAATAGATAGGTGATTTCCAGCCCGAAGCCCATGTAAACGGATTTGACGGATTGAGTTTAATTGCGTTTATTTGCAGCAGGTATTCCGCCACCTGTTGACTGTAATTTTCCATAGCACAAATGTATAAAGTTTTTTACAACAACCGGCCTGTTTTTCTCACAAACCATGCAGATGCCGTACACGAAGCCTCCGGTCTCAGGGTCATTCCCTTTAACGACAATAAAAGTCTGGAGAAGGAACTGGATTATTTTGAAAGGAACCGGAAAGAAAAAGGCCTGGTGTTCACCTATTCTGATGAAGAAGCGCTGTTCAAGAGGTTTTGCCAGTCATTTCAGCAGATAGAGGCAGCAGGCGGGTTGGTCAGGGATGATGCCGGACGGATACTGCTGATCAAAAGAAGGGGAGTATGGGACCTGCCAAAAGGGAAGCTGCACCGGGGCGAACCGGCGGAAACGGGAGCACTGAGGGAAGTTAGCGAGGAAACCGGACTGGATCGCCTGTTCATTGAAAATAAGATTACCAACACCTACCATACTTATCTCTCCAAAGGTATCCCGTGCCTGAAAAAAACGACATGGTACCTCATGCATACTGCCGGCAACACCTCCACCACCCCACAGACGGAGGAGGAAATTACCGAAGTACGATGGTTTGTGCCCCCCCTTCCGGAGGAGATCAGGAAATCCACTTTCGCATCTATAGCCGATGTTCTGCGGAAGGCAGAATTACTTACCGGAAGCTGACTTCACCAGGCGGGAAAATTTTTCGGAAAAATGCTCCAGGGGAGAAGGAGCCGGAGCCCATACCATTTTCCCTTCCCTGTCAATAAGAAAATAGGAAGGGAACGCCCTGACGCGGTATCTCTCCATCACCCCGTTTCCGTATTCCGTATACATCACACGTATACCGGTGGAATCCCCGGCAAACAAATCGTCCCGGGAATCACCCGCTCCGGCCATTACCAGAAGCACCTGCAGGTTCTCTCCAAACCGGGCGGCAATTTGCCTGATCAGCGGCAATTCCCGCAAAAACGTATAACTTCGGGGAGACCCGAAAACCAGGTAAACGTACTTGCCCCTCAGGCTATTCAGATAACCCTCTTCCTTGTTCCGGCCAACCGGCAACAATCGGGGTGCCGGTGATCCGGGCAGAAGCCGGGTAAGCCGTTCATGCACATGCAGGGCACAGTGTCTGACCTCCCCGCCGGAACCCGATTCAGCCAGTTCTTCCAGGAAATGTGCAGCCATGGATGCGGAAATATCCCCGTCATGACAGGCATCATACAATCCTTTTACGGCAATCATCTCCACCAGGGGGCCTGACTTCAGGCCGAGCCGTTCTTTCAGTGAAGCAATCAGCAGACCCAGGTCCTTTTCACTATATATTTCCTGTAAAACGGGCGAAAAACTGCCGTCGGCATCGAGTTTCCGGAAAACCCTCATAAAGGTCTGGCTGAAAAGATCGTGGTAGGCAGGATTATTCCAGTCGGGTGGGCCATCGGGCAGGGCATGCTGGTTCAGCACCCGGCTTTCCTGCTGGCACTGAAGTACACGAAGAGAAGTCAGCCTGTATCGCTTGTATTCGGCAAAGAAACCGGTATCCGGCGGGAATCGCCTTTCCAGCTGGTCAATGGCACGTTCCACCCCTTCCACTTCCCTCCTGCCGTAAACCTGAACGGCCAGTTCTTCATACACAGGCTGGAAATAACGGTCGAAATTTCTGATCAGGGCATTCAGTCCCGTGGAATCTTCATCCTGCGTGGCCAGGTGAACCACGGAAGGCTGAAAATAAGGATTGAGCCATTCTTCCTGACTTTTTTCACGGAAAGGCGGAAGGATAAGCCGGTAGGATCTGCCGGGCCGGGCATAGAAATATAGCCGGTACACACCCTGCTCTATATAGATCTGCCTGGTTTCCTCAAGTGAAAAACGCACCTCGAAAAAACCTGTTTCATCGGTGTCGGCAGTGGCCAGCACCTGCCTGGCATGCACCACGGGATCGGCAATGGTAAATATTTCGAAGGTAAGGTTCGCCCATTCGGGATGACGGGCCTGAATATGCACTTCCGCCGCTTCGCTGCAAAAAACAGCCAACACGAACACGGGCCATAAAAAAAAGCTCCTACTCCTCCAGTTCATCCTTCAGTTCGTCAATATTCATATTCCTCAGTTCCATTTTTTCAGGCAGGAAGGAGCCTGCATTTCCCCTGTGCCTGATAATATCCCGTACAATGGTGGAGGTAATGGGGGTGTGTTCGGGAGTAGTCAGCAGAAAAACCGACTCCACTTCCGGAGCCATGGCCCGGTTGATCTGGGCTATCGCACGTTCGTATTCAAAATCGGCGGCCGTACGCAATCCCCTCAGCAGGTACCTGGCTCCCACCTTTCTGCAGAAATCCACAGTCAGACCATCGTAATAATCCACGCTTACCCTGGGTTCATCCCTGAACACCTGTTCAATCCACTCAATCCTTCTTTTCAATGGGAAAAATCCCTTTTTATTGGAATTGTATCCAATGGCAATGATGATCCTGTCGAACATAAACAGGCCCCGTTTCACCACATCTTCATGCCCCACGGTAAAAGGATCAAACGAACCTGCAAAAACGGCAATTTTTTCCATAACCAATTATTTATGTGTCCCGGTACAGACTGTCCCGGTCCGTTCTCAGTCGTAAGTTAAGGGAAAAAGGGAAACCGGAAAAACATATCCGGTAAAAAAATTTTCCGGCAGGGCCCTAGGAATACCCTCACAGAATAAAATCACCCGTCAAAGAGTATGCCGGTTGGCGGCTTTTCACTCCCGGTATACAATATTCACTCCGCCGAATACCACCTCGCTTTGAATTCCCAGATACGGCCGGACCGGATCGAATCCTTCGCTCTCATAGGATGTAGAACCGAAAACGGCGGTACTGCCACCGGGCAGTCTGACGCCCGCAAAAACCGACTCGCCCTTAATTTTTACCGGCACCTCCCTGCTTAGAAAAATGGTGGTTGACCCGAACACCGTACTGATCTTGACATGTTTGGGCAGGCTCAGGCTGTCCAGGTCGGTAAAATCGAAGGTGGCCTTCCCGAACACCACACTGTATTCTTCCCTGTTTATCTCTTTCCCTGTAAAGAATTTTTCAGCAAAGATCACCTCATTTTCTTCCGGTTCTCCCCGGAAGAACCATGGTCCGCCCACCAGCATACGCACACCCAGCAGTATCAGCACCAGCCCTATTACAATCCGTACCACGGGAACATCCAGCCTGAAAACCACTTTGATCAGAAGGGATATCCCTATCAAAAGGAAAAGAATCCCCCAAAAAAGACCTGGTCCCATTTTCATAATGTTTTGGTTTCTTTTATGATTTTGTTCATGGCGAAAAATAAGAAGTTCCTTGCTACCGTCCAATACTTTCCTGAAAAATAAAATCCACTACTCCTTCCTGCTGAAAACGGACATCAGGCACCGGTTAAATTATCTTCATTCTCCCGAATCATTCCGTTCATTAGCTGAATACTGTACCGATGAAGCAACTGGCCATTTTCCTGCAGCAAGTCTGATACAGAGCAGTATCCCGGCCTGGAATACAGGAAATATACTTTGTTTTGAATAAGAATTTATTCCAACGGGAATGGTATTTTTATATTTTTTTCTAAATTTATAAAACAAAATAGCCTTTGAACCGTGAAACCACTGATCATCAAAGAAACGAATAAAACTCCCCGCGTGGTGATTGATCCAACCGATGGCGTGATCGAGATCAAAGGCAAATCCATTCCCGAAGACGGCAGCATTTTTTTCAACCCCATTCTGAGAGAGTTAGACCGCTTCGGCCTGAATATGTCCGGTAAAACCCGTGTAAACGTACAGCTGGAATATTTCAATACTAATTCATCAAAATACATATACCAGATCTTTAAAAAGCTGGAAGCCATGCACCGGCAGGACAGGCCGGTACAGATCAACTGGTATTATGAGCAGGACGACTGGGACCTGCAGGAAGCCGGGGAAGATTATCAGTCCATTCTGAAAATCCCTTTCAAAATGATTGAAATCCAGGGAGAAGAAGAATAGGGACCGCCTGATTTAATATCCTCCCTGTCTTCAAATATTGATTTATGATATTCAAATCTTTCGTGAGGGCAGAACACAGCGCCCGAACCTATCCAAAATTCATCTACGTAGTTTCCTACGTAGACAACTACGTAGTAGGGAAAACGGATTCTGCTATGGTGCTGCCGGGGCTATCTTAAAAGTATTCTTAACCGCCGGGTAGGCCCAGGGGAATATCACCCCTCAGCCATCTCGGCGGTATAATTATTCCGGACTTTTGAGACAGCCTCTCATGTCGGTTATTTTCAGTATAGTACACTTCTGAATAGCAACAAAAGGGAACAATGGCCTCTGAGGGTTTAATAAGAAAAACAAGATCCAGTTAAATCGGGAATCAGCCCGGAGGAATGATCACTCGTAAACGGGTAAAAAAGTGGGGGGACCCCGGACAGGACGCCGGTTACTCCGAAGAGGTCGGAGCAGCGGCTTTTTCTTCCATGAAATAATCAATCTTCAGGGGACGGGCTACTTTCTGCCTGATCAGCACCAGATCAATCACCTCATGGATTTCCGAAACATAGTGGAAAGTAAGTCCCTTGAGGTAAATATCCTTGATCTGTTCCACATCTTTCCGGTTATCCTCTGAAATAATGATCTCACGGATACCGGCCCGTTTGGCTGCCAGGATCTTTTCCTTGATCCCTCCAACCGGCAGCAATTTCCCCCTGAGGGTAATTTCCCCGGTCATGGCCACATGTCGTTTCACCTTGCGCTGGGTAAAGGCCGATACCATGGAGCAAAGCATGGTGATCCCGGCCGAAGGGCCGTCTTTGGGAATGGCTCCTTCCGGAACATGCAGGTGTATGTTCCAGTGGTCCACCACTTCATCGGGAAGTCCCAGCATGGCTGTATGCGAACGGATGTATTCCAGGGCGATCACCGCCGATTCCTTCATCACCTCTCCCAGGTTCCCTGTAATGGTCAGTTTTCCTTTGCCTTTGCTCAGGCTGGTTTCCACAAACAGTATCTGACCTCCCATCGCGGTCCAGGCCAGTCCGGTTACTACGCCGGTCATATTTTTGTTCTGTGATATATCTTTTTTGTATTCGGGCGGCCCCAGGATCTTCCGAATATCGGCCTGGGTGAGTGAACGCCGGTATTCTTCCCCGAAAGCTATTTTCCGGGCAATGTGCCGGGCCACCTTGGCCAGCTTTTTGTCCAGTTCGCGAACTCCCGATTCACGGGTATGGTGTTCAATGATATATTCCAGCACCTTTTTGGGAACACTCATCTGGTTTTTCTTCAGCCCGTGATTGGCCAGCTGTTTGGGAACGAGATGCCGCCTGGCTATCTCCACCTTTTCCTCCACGATATATCCGCTGATATCGATCATTTCCATCCTGTCGCGCAGGGCAGGATGGATGGTGCTGACAGTATTGGCCGTAGCGATGAACAACACCCGGGAGAGGTCATATTCCAGTTCAAGGAAATTGTCGTAAAAGGTACTGTTCTGTTCCGGATCAAGCACTTCCAGCAGCGCCGATGCCGGATCGCCGTGTATATCGCGGCCCACCTTGTCAATCTCATCGAGGATGAACACGGGATTGGACGATTTTGCCTTCCGGATATTCTGAATGATCCGTCCGGGCATGGCGCCGATATAGGTTTTCCGGTGTCCCCGGATTTCGGCCTCATCGTGCAATCCTCCGAGCGACATTCTGACATATTTTCTTCCCAGGGCCCGGGCCACAGAACGCCCCAGCGAGGTTTTCCCCACACCGGGAGGACCGTACAGGCACAGGATAGGCGATTTCATATCGCCTTTCAACTTCAGCACCGCCAGGTGTTCCAGTATCCTTTCCTTCACAGGCTCCAGTCCGTAATGGTCTTCGTCCAGCACTTTCCCGGCATGTTTCAGGTCGAAATTATCCGGGGTATATTCTTCCCAGGGCAGGTCGAGCAGTACCTGAAGGTAATTCAACTGCACGGAATACTCACCGGCAGCAGGATTCATACGCTGAAGCTTGTTCAGTTCCCTCTCGAACACCTGTGTCACTTCTTTCCCCCACTTCTTTTCCTGAGCCCTTTTCCTGAGCTCTTCCATTTCCTGCTCCAGGGGGTTTCCTCCCAGCTCGTCCTGAATGGTCTTCATCTGCTGGTGCAGGAGGTATTCCCTTTGCTGCTGGTCGAGGTCCAGCTTCACCTTGGTCTGGATATCCCGTTTGAGTTCCAGAATCTGCACCTCTCGTGTGAGGTACTCCAGCAGTTGTATGCCGCGCTGGCGCAGGTCGTCGGTCTCCAAAAGCTTTTGCTTTTCTTCCAGCTTCACACTGGAATTGGACGAAATGAAATTGATCAGGAAAGTGGAACTGTCGATATTCTTTACAGCAAAGGAAGCCTCGGGCGGAATATTACTGGAAAGGTTGATAATCCGCAGCGAAAGGTCTTTCAATGAGCCGATCAGGGCTTCGAATTCCTGATCCTTCCTTGCCGGCATCTGGTCGGAAAGGGTGGTCACATGCGCCGAATAATAGGGATCGGAAGAGGTATATTCCACGATCCTGATCCTTTTTCTTCCCTGGATGATCACTGAAGTGGAACCGTCGGGCATTTCGAGGATCTTGACAATTTGTGCGGCCGTTCCTACACTGTACAGGTTTTCCGGATCGGGATCATCGTCTTCCGGATCTTTCTGGGCAACGGTCCCGATCAGCCGGTCTTTCTTGTATACATCCCTGATCAGGGCAAGACTTTTGCTTCTGCCCACCGTGATGGGGATCAGAACCCCCGGAAACAACACGGTATTTCGAAGGGGCAAAATAGGAAGTATTTCGGGAATCGATTCCTTGTTCAGCACCTCTTCATTATCATCCGAGATCAGGGGAATAAAATCGGCTTCTTCGTCAAAACCGGCAGAAAGCCATATATTTTTTTTCATGAATCCTGATTTCTTGTCACTCATACATTCTTTCCTCCTTTCGGTCTGATTTCTCTCTGGACATTTTGTCAGACCATTTCAACATTTAGTGTATTATATGTACAGTCAATCGTTGTGCCAAAAATACATTGTGCCGGTGATTTAACGCAGCAAAAACGAAATAGTTCCCGGCACGGCATCAGCGGGGATCAAAATTTACGGAAGCGGGTGGTCTGGCTGAAAACATGCCGAAGGACGGATTCTTCTTCCCCGGTCAGTTCCCTGTCTCTTCTCCTCATAACAATCCGGGCTACCTCGAGGGCTTTTTCAAGGTTATACACCTGAAATCCGGCAGCTCCTCCCCATGAAAAAGAAGGAATAAAATTTCTGGGGAACCCGTCGCCGAATATATTGGAAAAAACCCCCACCACGGTTCCCGTATTGAACATGGTATTGATACCCGATTTTGAATGGTCGCCCATGATCAGTCCGCACATCTGCAACCCGGTGGATATGAATCTTTCTGAAGGATAATTCCACACCTTCACGGAAGCATAATTGTTTTTCAGGTTTGAGGTGTTGGTATCGGCCCCCAGGTTGCACCACTCCCCCAGTACCGAATGGCCCAGAAAACCTTCATGCGATTTGTTACTGTACCCCAGGATTACAGATGAAACGATCTCGCCTGCCAGTTTGCATCGGGGGCCGGTTGAGGTGTTTTCATAAATCCGGGCCCCCATTCGCACTTCCGACCGATCGCCCAGTGCAAAGGGTCCCCTGATCATCGACCCCTCGGAAACCACGGCATTTTTTCCAATGTATACCGGTCCCGAACGGGTATTCACGGTGCAACATTCCATAACGGCGCCTTCTTCGAGAAACAGGGGATGATCCCCCAGCATTCGGTTTCCTGAAGGCAGTGGCAGGGAGGTTCTTCCCTTCGTCAGCATGCGAAAATCACGCTCTATCTCTTCCCCGTTCATGACAAACAGGTCCCAGGGATATCTTATTTCCCTCACGGGATGCTCATATTTTTTATCTGTTCCGTTCTTCCTTCCCGGCTGAAGCAAAATGTCAGGGTTTTCCGCATCCGTTCTGCCGGCCAGAAATGTGCCTCCGACATACAGCGATTCACCCGTTTTCAGTGCCCGTATTTCATCCACCAGCCTTTCATCGGGCAAGAGGGAAGCGGATATCAAAAGGTTGTCGCTGCCGGTGGAACAGGGATACATACTCTGCAAATAAGGAAGGGTAAGCCAGGAAGCCCTGAGTCCGAGTATTTTTTCCCATTTTTCCCTTATGGTAAGAATACCCGTTCGTAATTCAGACACGGGACGTGTATACGTAAGCGGCAGCAGATGCTCCCTGTACGGGCCGTCGAACAAAATCAGTCGGGTCATCTTGTTTATTCCGGTTGGTTCACCATGTACAATATACAAACTTTTACAATCATTGGCCATCCCGCGGCCTACTCATGTATTCGCGGATGCACTGTTCCCCGGATATTCCGGGCAGTATCGGCTTTTTTGTCTGTCTTCCGTTGGAGAAAAAAAAAGCCCCGTTACAGGAGCTTTGGAAGAATACTTCATCAGTGGCGAATCTTATTTCTTCTTCTTCTCCAGATGGTTCTTATACCGGCTCATGTATTTGTCCACACGCCCTGCCGTATCCACCAGCTTCATCTTCCCGGTATAGAAGGGATGCGAGGTATTGGAAATCTCCAGTTTGATCAGGGGATATTCCTTTCCGTCATCCAGTTTGATGGTTTCTCTGGAAGGGGCTGCAGAACGGGTAATAAATGTCTCACCGTTCGACATGTCCTTAAACACTACCAAGCGGTAATTTTTGGGATGGATATCCTTTTTCATGATTCGATTCTCCTTCTCTTTCTAACTGTTTTCTCTGGGCCTGCAAAAATACACATTGATTTCAAAATAGACAAATAACCCGGCAGGATTATTTATTCTGTTTTTTGATTTTCTGTTCCTGTCCCATGACACCTATTTCTTCCACATAGGTTTTAAAGGGTCGTTTCGGATCAAAAAGGAAACGGTAGGTTATATGGGTTTTGGCATGTACAGCCCCAATGGCTTCATAAATTGCTTTCATTCTGGGGTTATAATCACCCACCCATGACAGTTCAATTTCCCGGTAGTAGGGTTTTTTCCGGAACACTTCGAAAAGATGCTTGAATATGGCCGATTCGATTCCCGAGTTCTGGTATCTGGGGGCTACTCCTGCCACAAAGGCCCTCATGCGGGTCATGGTATGTGTTTTTTTCAGGTATAGGAACTTGAGCATGTTCCAGGGGGTCATTTTCCCGTTCAGGTGTGTTAATATCTGATTCACATCGGGAAACAGGATAAAAAAGGCAATGGGTTCGTCTTGATAGTAGGCAAACCAGATCAGTTCCTCATCGATGATGGGTTTTGCCTGACGAAGTCCCTTTTTCACCTCCTCCACATCCATGGGGGTATAGTCATCCTTGATGGCCGACCAGGTTTCGTTATAGATATGGGCCATGTCGTTGACAAACCGGTCGGTTTCCCGAAAGGTAAAATGCCGGAAGCTAAAACCGGGCCGTTTTGAAACCCAGTCGGCAATTTTCATGAACCTTTCGGGAAATGTTTTTACCGTTGTAAGGTCGCGGTGGTAGCTGTACTGCCTGAAATAGGGTTTGAACCCGTAACTTTCAAACAATTCGCGGTAATACGGAAAATTATACGGCATGCCATAACCGGGTTGCATAAATCCTTCCACCAGCAAACCCCAGTGGTTATGATTTTCCCCGAAATTGATGGGTCCGTCCATGGCTTCCATCCCCCTGGCAGCCAGCCATTCCCTGGCTGTGTCAAAAAGCAGGAAAGCCGCATTACGATCGTCAATGCATTCGAAAAACCCCATTCCTCCCGTAGGCTGTTCGTATTCTCCGGATCTTTCTTCATGGACAAAAGCTGCCACACGTCCAATCAACCGGTCGCGGTCATCTTTTAGAATCCACCGGACAGCCTCTCCCTGGCGAAAGGCAATATTTTTAACGGGTGCAAAGATGTCTTCTATATCATTATCCAGCGGGCACACCCAGTTCGGATCGTTACGGTACAGAATTTTGGGAACCCTGAGGAAATCCTTTCGGGTTGCAGAAGAATCAACTTCCAGGAGTTTCATGAGCAGATGTTTTTTTGGGATCCATACTGAACCAGTGAGGAAGGTAGTTACGGGGTGAATAATCCCTGTGGACAAACTCGTTGGTATGTCGGTTATAGGAATAGTCACGTTTCCATTCCCTGTGGTGTTTCACCATGTCTTCCAGGGCATACAGAAAATAATCCACTTCCCGGTTTGTTGTTGTCGGATGCAATGACCAGCGCACCCATCCGGGTTTTTTCGAAAAGTCGCCCGAGTTGATCAGTTCCGTGATCTCACGGGATTTTTCATAGCTCACTTCCAGCAGGTAATGACCGTAAGTGCCCGCACAAACACATCCACCGCGTACCTGTATGCCGTACCGGTCGTTCAGCAGTTTCACTATCAAATTGTAATGGATGTCTTCATGATAAAAGGAAATAACCCCAAGGCGTTCTTCCACATCATCGGCCAGAATGTGTATACCGGGAATGTGCCGGAGGCCGGTCATGGCCTTGCTGACGAGCACTTTTTCACGGGCCAGCATTTTGTCAACCCCCATTTCTTCCTTCAGCCGGATAGCAAGGGCACCCCTGATAGCCTGCAGGAATCCGGGAGTACCTCCATCTTCCCTCAGTTCAATATCGTCAATGTATTTATAGTTTCCCCACGGATTGGTCCAGTCGACCGTTCCCCCGCCGGGATTATCGGGTACATCGTTATGGTACAGGCTTCTGTCGAAAATCAGCACCCCTGACGAGCCCGGTCCGCCCAGGAATTTATGAGGCGAAAAATAAATGGCATCGAGTTTTTCCATCGGGTCCTCGGGATGCATATTGATATCCACATAAGGTCCCGAAGCGGCAAAATCCACAAATGCCACCCCCCCGTTTTCATGCATGATGCGTGCCAGGGTATGATAGGGCGGAATAATTCCGGTTACATTCGATCCGCCGGTAAAAGCCCCGATCTTGAATTCCCTGTTTTCATATTTTTTTAAGGCTTCCCGAAGGTGGTCCGGATCTACCAGAAGATTTTCCCCGGGTTCAATGATCTCCACATCGGCAATGGTTTCATACCAGGAAGTATGATTGGAATGGTGTTCCATGTGGGTAAGAAACACCACAGGTTTTTCCATGTCATTCAGGCAGGGTCTGTTCATCAGTTTCCCGCAGCCTTTCAAACCCAGGATCCGCTGCAGTTTGTTCACCACCGAGGTCATACCCGATCCGGCGGTGATGATCACATCATCCGGACCGGCATTGACATGCCTTTTCATGATACGGTGCGCCTCATGGTAGCTACGCGTCATCCGGGTGCCCGTTTCGTTGGTCTCGGTATGGGTATTGGCCACAAACGGACCGAAAACTTCTGTCAGCCTCTCTTCAATGGGAGCGTACAACCTACCGCTGGCAAGCCAGTCGAAATATACAATTTCCTTTTCCCCGTAAGGGGATTCAAACCGGGCATCTTTCCCAACGATATTTTCCCGGAAAGGAGCGAAATATGTTTCCAGATCGTTCATTATCCACCGTTAATTTCTGCCTGCCAGTTTGCTGAGCAGGCGCAGGAATTCAATATAAAGCCATATCAGGGTAACCATCAACCCGAAAGCAGCGTACCATTCCATATATTTGGGGACACCTGCCCGGGCACCTTTTTCAATGAAATCAAAATCGAGTACCAGGTTGAGCGCCGCCACCACAATCACCACCACACTGACCAGAATAGAAAGGGTACTGTTTCCGTGAATAAAGCTCACCTGCACTCCGAACAATCCCAGGATGAAAGAGATGAGATACAGCAGAGCGATCCCGCCGGTAGCGGCAAACACTCCCAGGCGGAAATTTTGCGTTACTTTAATTAGTTTTGTTTTATAGGCAATCAGCAGAGATAGCAGGGTGGCAAAAGTAAGCGCCACCGCCTGCATCACCAGACCCTGTCCCTGGTACTGTGCCTCTACAAAGGCTGAAAGGGCCCCCAGGAACAATCCTTCCAGCACGGCATACACCGGAACGGTAAACGGCGACCATTCCCTTCGGAATATGGTAACCAGGGCTACAACAAACCCTCCGATACCTCCTCCAATCATCCAGCCTGATACTGTCCGGGCAGCCAATTCGGGCGGAGCCTCAAAAAAGCGGTTCCAGGTATACACAGCTCCCAGTACCACCAGGATCAGCATAATGAAGGTCCTGTTCACGGTTCCCTGCAGGGTCATGACGGGAGCATCCGTATTTCTGGCAAAGCCTTTTACGAAAGTACTCTTGTTCAGTGCCGGATTGGCAGAACGGGAAATTGCCATGGTTCAGAATATTTTCCGAGATAAAATCTGTTGCAAATATAAACCCATTTTTAAGCTTTTAAAAAGAAGACCCAGAAACAGATGTCCTGTGGAATGGTCCTCTGTCTGTAAAGATATGGAGCAGGCGCCCTTCTTATTCTTTTTCTCCCTGTTTTTTATAACATTGTTCCCTTCCTTCCCCTTTGAAAGGGGATATCAGCAACAACAGAAAAACAGATGCTAAAAAACATGAATAATCCCGACCATATGCTCCCCAACGGCAGCCTGGACGAAAGTCTGATCTGAAAACAACCTGCCTGTTACAACCGTTCCAGGCCGTTGTATCCCAACAAGCAAGAGAATAATTATTTTAATTTAATCCAAATAATTTTTAATATGCGATAAATTCTCAGTAATTTTATAGAAATATTCTAACTACCTGATCATGAAAGAAACGATCAATGTGTACGACGATTCGCACTGGGTAGATGCACCAGAATATCCTTCCGGAACCAAAAAGAAGGTATTACGCGATGAAGAGGACGCCAAGACCATCCTGTTGAAACTGCCAAAGGGGTTTTTCATGGCCCCTCATTCCCATCTTACCACTGAACAGCATTTTTTAATTGACGGGGAATACATCAGTGAGGGAAGAACCTTCCATGCAGGGACATATCAACTATTTGATGCCCATGAAACACACGGGCCATTCGAATCAAAAACGGGAGCTCTTATCCTGGTGGTCTGGGATCCTTATCCGAGCAATAAGCAGTAGGTTTTATAAATCAGAATGATCAAAAATAACGTAAGGAAAATCCCTCAATCGCTTCCCAACGGGGTTTTGCTTGTTTACAGCAAAACCCCGATCATCCGAAGATGTCAGTGAGGCGATACAGGCAGGAATTAAAACCATTGGATACAATTATATCCAGGAAGCTGAAAGCATTCGCGAAAACATGGATATTCCGGTACAGTGGCAAATGACAGGTCATTTGCAGCGTAATAAAGCAAAGAAAGCCGTCAGGTTATTTGACATGATCGAAACCATGGATTCAGTCAGATTAGCTGAAGAAGTAAATAAGCACTGCGCTGTGGATAATAAAGTAATGCCGGTACTCATGGAAGTGAACATCGGAAAAGAATCGAACAAAACCTGTGTTTTACCCGAACATGTGGAAAAATTCATTCTTCAAATCCATGAATTACCTAATCTGGCCTATTCAGGAATTGATGACCATGGGCCCTTGATTCGGAAACCCTGAAGATGCAAGGCCTTATTTCAAAATCACCAGATCTTTGTTTGAAGAGATAAAAAAGCGGGATATACCCCACGTGGAAATGCGTTATCTGTCCATGAGGATGAGCAACAGCTATATATAAAAATTGCCATGGAAGAAGGAGCTAATATTGTCCGGATTGGCAGTATATTATTCCGTGCCAGAAATCAGTGATCCACCGGTTAGTCATGGTGAATACAAGGTAATATCCGTGAATATCATCCGATTTCCCTCCACCCTGGAGTTTGTCTTCTTTATACCAGAAACCGTTCTTTTACCCGATTACCAGTATCCCATGATCAATCAGGACAAAGATCCCTATCAGAACGGCAGAATACACCAGGTAAAGTGTTACGGGAATGTATTCGTTGGGCCGGATCCTCAGGCTAAAATAGTTATATAATACCAGCAGCAGTTTTTCCAGCACAAATACAACGGCTGTAGCCACTGCCACGCCAACCAGTCCGTAATCGTTAACCAGGTAAAGGCTCAGGGCCACATTGCATACGATCTCGATAAAGGAAGCCAACATGATCACCCTGGTTTTTTTCAATCCGATCAATACGGTTTGAGGGAACATCAGGCGACTGACAATCAGCAGAAGGTACACCACAAATACATCGGCACTGCGCAGAAAATTCTCGTTGAACAGGACGGGATACATCCATTTGGCAATGAGCAGAAAGAAAATGGATAACGGAAAAAGCAGGTGTATTAGCCGTTTCGACTTTTTTCTGATCTCAGCCAGAGATTTCTTCAGATTTCCGGGCTTGGCAAATTCGGGCAGCATGGCATTGCTTAGGCCGTTGGCCAGAAGCAGAACAAAAGGCAATTCTTTGGCTCCGTACCTGAATTTGGCAAAGGCTTCCGCATCGAATTTGCTGGAAATGATCACCCCGTCGATATACTGGGCGGAACCGCTCAGCAACGTACTGATGATCAGAGGCATCCCCAGATACAGGTGTTCGCGCATAAAAGCCCATGACACCTTGAATTCCGCATACCTGGCCATGAGTACGCCCAGCCATACCAGGCGGATGACTGATACCAGGATCAGTCCCCAGATAGACCAGATGATATCATACCCCAGGTAAACGGGAACGGTAATCACCACCAGCAAAAAGGCATGGGAAATAAATCCGTAGCGGAGAATGCTGTGCGACTGGTTTTTCAGCAGGTATACATATTCCACCAGTATGGCCGGATTGCTCAGAAGAATATATACCAGTAGCAGATTCAAAAAAGGTACGTTTCCCGAAATTCCGAATACAGAAAAATGGTTCCGGATGGTCCAGCCGAACACAAAGAACAGAAAACTGAAAAAGCTGATCAGGAGGAAAGCATTAAAAAGTTCCGGTGACCGGTCGCTTTCTTTCCTTTCAGCCGTGCGGTGCGACACATTGTTCTGGTAGAGGGGCAGAAACGACTGGATCAGTCCGTTGATCCAGAAAAAGCTCAAAAAAGAGGCAATGAACAGAAACATCTCGAACCTTCCGATGTCGGCGGTAGATAGCGAACTTTTCGTAAACAGGATGCTGATCAGCAGGAAGGTGGTAAAGCGTACCAGTTGAAAAGTCTGAAGGCTCGAAATATTGTTGATGTACTTATTCAGGAACAACGTTAATAATTCTTTGATGGAACAAAACGTAAAAATAGAATGAATATTTCCTTAACAAAATGATTGCAGGGGAAAGTTTATTTTCATGGCGGATAATTTTAAAAAAGGAAATTATAAGGTCTATAAAAATTATGTATCTTTGCCATCCCTTACATGGTGGTCGTAGCTCAGCAGGTTAGAGCGCCAGATTGTGGCTCTGGAGGTCGCCGGTTCGAATCCGGTCTTCCACCCCATCCCTGTCACCGGCATCGCGCAAGCGATAGCCGGTTTTTCTTTGGCACCGTTGCCGGCTTGCCGGCATAAGGGGACAAAGGAAAAACCGGCGAGGCTGACGAAGGCAGCCGCCGGTGACAGGGACGGAAGCAGACTCCCCTG
>Ga0190346_1000056_pt1 | contig 27238 bp, 22 predicted proteins | sample 48721345_MG_FD_161680 | JGI IMG/M metagenome (GOLD analysis project Ga0190346, IMG submission 161680) | Hydrothermal vent microbial mat bacterial communities from Southern Trench, Guaymas Basin, Mexico - 4872-13-4-5_MG | ecosystem: Environmental > Aquatic > Marine > Hydrothermal vents >... | reverse complement strand
GGAATTCAAACCGGCTATTATCACCGGCATGGCTATGGCTGTCTTTTCAGAAACCGACCGCATATTTTTTTCAGACGGATACCGGCTTGCCTCCCATGCCCTGCTGAAGGGGAAATCATGGAATACTCTGGAAAACATGTACTCCACCCTGTATGAGCAGACCGATCTGTTGACCGACAGTTTTATCAGGCGTTGCCGTGCAGAAGGAAAAAGGGTGGATTGCCACAGGGGTTGTTCCTGGTGCTGTCATCAGGCCATATTCGTCAGTGCAGGAGAGATCCTCTTTCTGGAGAATTACCTCCTAAAACACACGGACGGACAAACCGTTCGGGAGGTGACCGGAAAAACCCGCGAAAAAAGCCGGTTGACCTCAAAGATGAACATCCGCGAAGTTCTACGGCACAGCTCACCCTGTCCCCTGCTGCAAGAAAACTGCTGTGTGGTGTATCCGGTTCGTCCCCTGGCATGCCGCATTTATCTTTCCTCCAGTGAGCCATCATGCCGCCGGCAATACCGGAATCCGCAAAACACCGGAGGCTTTCCGGAATTATATGCCTTTCCGCTGAGGGCGGGGAGAATGATGCATGAAGGGATGAATGCCCGCCTTCGTGAGGAAGGGATCATTAACACGGAATGGTTGCTGGAAAGCATGCTGACCGATATACTCACGAATCCAGCAATCAAACCGGCATGGATCAGCGGGAAGGAAGTGTTTTACTCGCCGGTGCTGGAAGAAGAAGAGCGAAAGCTGCTGAATAACCGGAATCATGCCTGAATATCCCACGGAAACCGCCCTGTGCCGGCAGGAAATTCTGCCGGCTTACGCTCGGGAAAATTCCGTATATTTGTTATACAAACACAACAATCCATCTCATGAAGACAAAACACAGGTTCCGTTACGCGTCTGTTTTCGCCGTTTTGCTGGTTGTCAGCGCAGTGTTCTTTTCCTGTGAAAAGGAAGAGGATCCCTTTGCAGGGAATACCCACCTTCGTTCTGCCGAAAAATTATTTTCCCGTACGGCGGATTATTTCAGTAACCTAATCAACACGGCCACCATCATGTATCCCGATATCTATGTTCTTCATGACTATGTTAACGACGGTGCCGACATTTACCGCATCAGGTACCGGACAAATTTCATGGGAGAAAGCATCACGGCATCGGGCCTTTTATGTGTACCCGCCACCCCCGGTCAATATCCTATTCTCAGCTTTCAGAACGGAACCAACACCCTGCTGGATAATGCCCCCAGCACCAATCCGAATTACGAACTGTACCAGTTGCTGCAATCGGTTGCCTCCATGGGGTATGTAGTGGTGATAGCCGATTACATCGGGTTCGGGGCAAGCGAACAAATCTTTCACCCTTACCTTCACAGGGAATCCACCGTACAGTGCCTGGTGGATATGCTCAGGGCGGTGGACGAATTCTGGGAAGATGTTTCTACCGAAATTACTCCGTTGAACAGCTATTATCTGATAGGGTATTCCCAGGGAGGATGGTCAACCCTGGCCCTGCTCAGTGCACTGGAAAACGAATACAGCCAGGAATTTCATGTGGCAGCCTGCGCTTGTGGAGCCGGACCATATGATATGCGTTATTTCCACGACGAAGTGATGTCATTGGAGGAATACCCTTCCCCGGGATTTCTGGCCTACGTCTCCAAAGCCTATATTGACCACGGGATTATTAATAAAAGTCTGGACGGTCTTTTTCAGTCGCCTTATGCAGCAAGTATCCCACAATTATTCAACGGTTACCATTCCATCGATGAAATCCATTCAGCCCTGACAAGCCACCTGGACGATCTGTTTATTCCCGCCTACCGGGAAGGATACCTCACCGGACCTGATTATGCAGATATCCGTTCTGCCATGGAGGAAAACAGTGTTCCTGCCTGGCACAGTGAAGTCCCCCTGCTGCTGGTTCACGGAGGGGAAGACGATTGTGTTCCCACTATACTTACCCACAGGCTGTATGAACAGATGATCCAGGAGGGAACCAGCCCCACCACATGCAGTAAGATCATCCTGGAAGGGAAAACCCACGGGGAAGGGATCATCCCTGCGTCGGTCGAGGGTTTGCTCTTTTTTCAGGAACATTAACCGCATCATGTTCACTGACAGGTCTTGTTTGTTAAAACGAATGTTCCCAAAAAAATCCCCCTGACGGGGGAAATTTTTTCTGAGACTGTGTAAGGAAACCGGTGATCTCGTGCATATACTCCCTGTTCACTCCGGTAATCAGCCTGTTTGGCCCATAACCTGAAGCGTGCCCGGGAGGCAGCCTGTGGGCTACTCTACCAGATTATACTTGGGCGGACTGAGCCTGTTTTCCACCAGTCCTTCTCTTTTCAGTTCTTCCATATATTTATATCCCTTGCTGTACGAAAGGGACAGGCTTTTCAGTATCTCACCCAGGTAGCTGGTTTTGTGCTTTTTCAGATACTGGATAATAGCTCTTTTGGTAGGATTCTTGGTTTGAATGGCAAAATTCGTGTTCATTTTCTACCGGTTTATTGATAAGTCTCAGATGATGTGTTTATTATTTAGACGCAAAAAACCGGTAAAAGGTTGCTTCAATGAACACGAATTCAAAAAGTAATAATATTTTGTATTTCAGTTTTTTAATAAATTTTAGTCGAATAATGGACGAAAAAAGTCCATTTTTAGACCAAAAAAGCTTTCCGCTCCGGTTCCATCAGGGTCCCGGTCAGTCAGTCTGTGAATTGCTCAATTCTTATGTTGAACCCGGAATATTACAGGCACTGGTTCAGAATCGACTCATACAGTTCCTGTTTCCCACTGACCTGTTCAGGTTCTCCGAATTCTTCAGTCAGCTTTCGCAGGTCTTCCAGTTTGAGATCACCTTTTTCAAAAGCATTTCCGGGCCCGCTGTCGAAAGAAGCATATCTTTTCTTTCTCAGGGCCAGGTAATCGGTCTGATCAAGTACTTTCCTGGCCACCTGGTAAGCTCTGGCAAAGGCATCCATTCCGGCAATGTGGGCAATGAACAGGTCTTCCTGGTCGGTCGAATTCCTGCGTAATTTGGCGTCGAAGTTAATGCCTCCCGTTGTAAAACCGCCTGCCTGTATGATCACCAGCATGGCCTCAGCCAGCTCGTACACATTGATCGGAAACTGGTCGGTATCCCAGCCGTTCTGATAGTCACCCCGGTTGGCATCGATGCTACAGAACAGACCTGCATCCACGGCCAGTTGCAGCTCATGCTGGAAGGTATGTCCGGCCAGGGAGGCATGGTTCACTTCAATATTCAGCTTAAAATCACCCGCCAGGTCGTATTGCTTCAGGAATCCGATCACAGTGGCCGTATCATAATCGTATTGATGTTTGGTGGGTTCCATAGGTTTCGGCTCAATCAGAAAAGTACCCCTGAAGCCGTTCCTTCTGGCATAATCCCGGGCCATATGCAGGAACCTGGCCATATGTTCCGTTTCCCTCTTCATATCGGTATTCAACAGACTCATATAACCTTCCCGGCCGCCCCAGAAAACATAATTCTCCCCTCCCAGGGCGATGGTAGCATCCAGGGCATTTTTTACCTGGGCCCCTGCCTTTGCCACCACCCTGAAATCGGGATTGGTAGCGGCTCCGTTCATATACCGTTTGTGTGAAAACAGATTGGCGGTACCCCACAGCAGCTTAACTCCTGATTTCTCCTGCCATTCCCTGGCATAATCGATCATGGCCGCCAGTCTTTTTTCCGACTCCTTCAGGGAATCGGCCTCATCCACCAGATCAAAATCATGGAAGCAGTAATATGGCAGTCCCATTTTGGTGAGGAATTCGAAGGCGGCATCCATCCGCTGCCTGGCCCTTCCCAACGGATCTTTATGGTCGTTCCAGGGAAGGTCACGGGTTTCCTTCCCGAAAGGGTCCAGCCCGGTGCCGGTCAGGGTATGCCAGTATGCCATGGCAAAACGGAAATAATCTTTCATGGTTTTTCCTTCGATCTTCTCATCCGGACGGTAATATTTGAAGGCCAGAGGATTTTTTGAATCTTTTCCTTCATAGGTAATTTCCCCTATCCCGGGAAAATATTCCCTGTCACCTGTTAAATAGCTCATAATCTGGTTTTTGTTGTTAGAAATTGTAGAAAAATACTGTATCAAAATGTTTGCGGAGTTTTCCACTTTTTAAAGCTAAACACCTTTTTTTAAAATTAAAACGATTGTTGGAAAATTGGCTTGTTACCAGACAATTTGCCATTCCGATCAAACGGATTGATGCGGAAGAAAATAAATAACGGATTGTGATTATCCGAAAGAAAATATATTTTTGAACCTTTCTGTCAAATTTAACACATCGAAAATATGGAATCAGCATTTAATCTGGGATGGATCGATTACCTGGTCATGCTCGTGTATTTTTCCTTTGTGGTCGGTATTGGCTGGGCACTCAAGAAATACATGAAAAATGCCGTCGATTTTCTTGAGGCCGGACGTTCCCTGCCGGCATGGATTACCGGACTGGCTTTTATTTCGGCCAATCTGGGAGCTCTCGAGGTAATCGGCATGGCAGCTTCAGGTGCCAAATACGGTATGGCCACTGTGCATTTTTACTGGATCGGGGCCATTCCTGCCATGGTATTTCTGGCCATCTTCATGATGCCCTTCTATTACGGTTCAAAAGCCCGGTCAGTCCCCGAATACCTGAAACTCCGGTTCGATGAGAAAACAAGAGGCTTCAACGCCTTTTCCTTTGCAATCATGACCGTCCTGTCCTCGGGGATCTCCATGTATGCCATGGCCCTGTTGGCTCAGACACTTTTGCCCTTTCGTTTTGAGCTCGGTCCATTCAGCGAGTTTGATTTTTATCTGGTGTTTGCCGCACTGATCGTGCTTATATATACTTACCTGGGAGGACTTACCTCAGCTATATACAACGAGGTGCTTCAGTTTTTCCTGATCGTGATCGGGTTCTCCCCGCTGGTTATCCTGGGCCTGGTCAGGATCGGAGGATGGGAAGGCCTGAAGGAACAGCTGGAAGTGGTTTCCCTGGCCCATGGTTTTGAAAAGGATGCGTTCATCAGCACCTGGAAATATGCCGGATCACCCGATGCCAATCCGCTGGGGGTGGAATGGTTCGGTGTGATCATGGGTCTGGGATTTGTCCTGTCCTTCGGTTACTGGTGCACCAACTTCCTGGTAGTCCAGCGTGCTTTGGCAGCAGGCTCCATGGCTGCAGCCAGAAAAACCCCCCTTATTGGAGCTATTCCAAAGATGCTACTGCCCGTGCTGGTCATTGTGCCCGGAATGATTGCCATTGCCCTGACCTATATGCCCGATAGCGGTTTCACCCTTCCCACCAAGGAAGGCAGCGACTTGCTCAACTATGATATGGCCATCCCCGTGCTGCTGAAAACCTATTTTCCCACCGGTGTGCTGGGGCTGGGGGTTACCGCCCTGCTGGCCTCTTTCATGTCGGGTATGGCCGGAAATGTATCGGCTTTCAATACCGTTTTTACTTACGACATTTACCAGAGCTATATCCGCCCGAACAAGCCCGACAGGCATTATTTCAGGGTGGGTCAGCTTACCACGGTTTTCGGGGTGCTGATCAGTATTCTTGCGGCCTATGTGGCAAAAATGTTCAATAATGTGATGGACTTTCTTCAGCTGATCTTTGCCTTCATCAATGCGCCCCTGTTTGCCACCTTCCTCCTCGGTATGTTCTGGAAGAGAGCAACGGGCCATGGCGCGTTCTACGCTCTGATCGGAGGAACACTGGCTGCAGCCGTACATCACGGACTGACAGCTCCGGCCGGGGCTGATTCAATGATTAAAGGAGGCTGGCTGGTGGGAGGCGTCGACCATGTGTTAAAAGCCTACCCGAGTGAAATGGCACAGAATTTCTGGACTGCCATATATGCCTTCAGCATATGTCTGGTTCTGACCATTGTCATCTCCCTCTTCACACGACAGCTGAAAACGGAAGGACAGCTCAAGGGTCTGGTATACTCCCTTACTCCCAAATACAGGGAAAAAGGACTGGCCTGGTACAGAAAACCCGAATTCCTGGCTGTTATCGTACTGGCCATTGCCCTTGTGTTCAGTATTCTTTTCTGGTAACCATTAAAACAATACCAACATGGGATTAGACATAAAAATACCGATTGGATTCATGTTCAGCCTGCTGGGTTTGCTGCTGACCACTCACGGAATAATAAGCGCATCGAATGAAGCCCTTTATGCCCGTTCCCTGGGGATCAATATCAACCTGTGGACCGGGATCTTTATGCTGGTGATCGGAATCATTCTTCTGGCTTTCAGCAGGTTAAAGATATTTAAAAAGAAGCTGGAAGAAAACATCAGAGAAACGGAAAAATCAGATTAAGCATATCCCGTACATGCCCGGTTATTCCCGGCCCCTTTATGGAATCAGTCATTCCATTCCGGCCAGGGATTCATAATGCCGGAAAATCCTGGTCAGATCATCGGGGTTCTCCAGGTCGGGGCTGTGTTTCTCCAGGAATTCTCCCATTTCCTTCTGATGATCAGGAAACAGCTTGAGAAATGAGCGGGTTCTGGTCCGGAGCTTCTCCGGTTCTTCGCCCTTCGGCCTTACCATGATGTACGTATTGTCAACAAACTCATCGTAACGGCGGTCGGGGCTGTAGGCAGCCTCATAATCGGCCTCCCTGAAACGCTTTTCAAATACCTGATACACTTCAAAAGCTGTGCCTTCATAGATCATTCGCACATATCTCCTGTCGTCCGGCCCTTTGACGGGTTTCTTTTTGAACACCCAGAAATGGCCGGAACGGTCACCCTCTATATAAAAACGGGACACCATTCTGTCGGAAGCCAACATAGCTTCTCCTGATGGAGAAAGGAATATGAGTTGTTCATTGTAAGCATCATAGTTGATCTGGATATTACGAAATACGGAACTGTCATTCAGGACAATAATGCCTGGTTTCCAGTCCTGGAAAATGGTCGGCGTTCCTTTTACCCCTTCATACCTCGTGTCAAAGGTCAGAACATTATCAATCTGGCGGAGATTTAACAAATCCTTTATTGATCTCTGGATCTGAGTGGTCGGAGGAGCATCCTGGGCAAAAGCGATGACAAACAAACCAAAAAGCTGGAAAAGAACTAATAACTTTTTCATTTCAGTATTATTTTTCGTATTAATATTAACATGTAGGTCTGTATTATCAAAATTAACAGGTTTTTTTACATCAATTGTATACATATCCACCGAAAAAATACGGGCTGCTTTTTATATTATATTTGCTTTGTGCCGCAAGATTTATGCCATCAAGTTAGAGGAAAAGCGGTTTTTCCATTAACTGAAAAAGAATATGCTGAAAATTACAGCCGATGAACAGATACCCTTCCTGCGAAGTGTGCTGGAACCCTACGCCAGGGTGGAGTATCTCCCCGGAAATCTCATCCGGAAAGATCATCTGAAAAACACCGATGCTCTGATTATACGTACACGTACCCGTTGCAACCCATCTCTGTTGGAAGGAACCCGCATCCGTTTTATTGCCACAGCCACCATTGGATATGATCATATTGATACGGGATACTGCAGCCGGAAGGGAATTGCCTGGGCCAATGCTCCGGGATGCAACGCCTCATCGGTAATGCAATATATGGCATCGGTTCTGGCTTTTCTGCACCTGCAGAAACACATTTCCCTCAGCGAACAGGTACTGGGGATCATAGGAGTTGGACATGTTGGGAAAAAGGTGCATCAGCTGGCCTCTCTGATGGGCATCCCTGTCCTTCTGTACGACCCACCCAGGGCACGTGCGGAAGGCCGGCAGGGTTTCAGTACCCTGGATGAGATTTTCGAAAGAGCCACCCTGCTCAGTTTTCATGTCCCCCTGAACCGGAAAGACCCTGACAAAACTTACCACATGGGCAATGCAGAATTTTTCAAGCGTATGCAGCAACCATTTATTCTGATCAATACAGCCCGGGGGGAAGTGCTCGAAACCCGTGGAGTACTGGAGGCCATGGAATCAGGGAAGATAAAAGCAGCCGTTCTGGATGTATGGGAAAATGAGCCGCATGTGGATTCCACTCTGTTAAAGAACGCTTTGATCGCCACATCCCACATTGCAGGATATTCCACAGAAGGAAAAGCCAACGGAACAGCCATGTCGGTCCGTTCCCTGGCCCGGCATTTCGGATTGCCTCTTGAAAACTGGTATCCGCATCCCCTTCCGAAACCCGGTAATCGGGATATTTTCCCTGAAGGAAAGCATGAAACGGAAATACTCTGTTCCGCCCTGCTCAAAGCCTATCCGGTTCAACAGGATTCGCAGAAACTGAAAAATAACCCGGGTTCTTTCGAGCAACTTCGGGATCATTATCCAGTACGCAGGGAATACGGAGCTTACCGAATACATATTCAGCATCACCATACCGGTTTCAGAAAGAAATTGTCAACTTTGGGATTTGAAATCAGATGACCACAACACAACAGAATATGATGAAAGAGAAAGCAGATATCGGACTGATCGGTCTGGCCGTCATGGGCGAAAACCTGGTTTTGAACATGGAGAGCAAAGGTTTTCATGTATCGGTCTTCAACCGGACCATTGATAAAGTGGATCGTTTCACCGCTGGACGGGCCCGGGGGAAAAACATTACCGGCACCCACAGCCTGAAGGAACTGGTAACCACCCTGGAGAAGCCAAGGAAAGTGATGATCATGGTAAGGGCCGGCAGGGCCGTGGATGAAGTGATCAATGAACTGGTTCCTCTGCTCGAGCCGGGAGATATCATCATTGACGGAGGAAACTCCCATTACCCCGACTCGATCAGGCGTACCCGTCAGCTGGAAGAAAAGGGATTGCTGTTTGTGGGCACCGGCGTGTCAGGAGGAGAAGCAGGAGCCCTGCAAGGACCCTCGATCATGCCGGGAGGTTCGGAAAAGGCATGGCCCCTGATCAAACCCATCTTTCAGTCCATTGCAGCCAGAGTCGAAGGAGTTCCGTGCTGCGAATGGATTGGAAAAGACGGGGCTGGACATTTCGTCAAAATGGCACATAACGGAATCGAGTACGGTGACATGCAGCTCATCGCCGAATCGTACCATATGATGAAGGAAATGATGGGGATGCAGGCGAACGAAATGCACCGGGTATTCAGTGAATGGAACCGGGGGGACCTCAACAGTTACCTGATCGAGATCACCGCGGCTATCCTGGCATACACGGATGATGACGGAGAACCACTGGTTGATAAGATCCTGGATGCTGCCGGCCAGAAAGGAACGGGAAAATGGACCGGCATCACCGCACTGGATATCGGCGTACCACTGACACTGATTACCGAAGCCGTTTTTGCGAGGAGCCTTTCCGCACGCAGGGAAGAACGGGTAACAGCTTCCGGAATCCTCACAGGTCCGGAGGCCCGGTCATCGGTTGACAGAGATTCCTTTATCACTGATCTTCAACAGGCATTGTATGCTTCCAAAATAGTATCCTATGCCCAGGGATTTGCCCTGATGTATGAAGGGGCCCGGGAATACGGATGGGAGCTGGATTACGGAAGCATTGCCCGGATGTGGAGAGGGGGTTGTATTATCCGTTCGGCATTTCTGGAGAAGATCACCGAAGCCTATCAAAAAGATCCCGGTCTGACGAACCTGCTTCTGGCACCCTATTTCAGAAAAACTCTGGCAAATGCCCAGCAGGGATGGAGAAACGTTACTACTACCGCCCTTCGGAACGGAATTCCCGCACCCGCCATGGCTGCCTCCCTCACCTATTACGACGGATATCGGTCGGCCCGCCTTCCCGCCAGTCTGATCCAGGCACAACGCGATTATTTCGGGGCGCACATGTACGAAAGAACAGACAGGGAGAAGGGAAGGTTTTTTCACACCAACTGGACTGGCAAGGGAGGAAACACATCTTCAAGCACTTATAACGTATAAAGCACGCGCATCACAAATCAAAAAGGGAAAATGGGAAAATACTAGCCGATATTTCCTATTTTTGCCAAAAATTTTCTCAATATGGAACAATCAGTGATTCAACGTGCAGCAGACAACATCCGTATCCTTTCCCTGGCTATGGTTGAAAAAGCCAAATCGGGACATCCCGGGGGAGCCATGGGAGGGGCCGATTTTATCAATATTCTTTATTCCGAATTTCTGAATTTCGATCCCACCGATATGCAATGGATCAACCGCGACCGGTTTTTCCTGGATCCCGGGCACATGTCGCCCATGTTGTATGCTGTCCTCACCCTCACCGGACATTTCAGTTTTGAAGACATTAAAAATTTCAGGCAATGGGGCAGCCCCACACCCGGCCACCCTGAACTGGACCTCAAAAGGGGCATTGAAAACACCTCGGGGCCGCTGGGACAGGGACATGTCATGGCCGTCGGGGCAGCCATAGCAGAAAGCTTCCTCACCCACCGCTTTGGAGAATGGATGTCGCATAAAATCTATACCCTGATCTCCGATGGGGGCATCCAGGAAGAGATTTCGCAGGGGGCCGGAAGGCTGGCCGGCTACCTGGGGCTGAGCAATCTGATCATGTTTTACGATTCCAACGATATTCAGCTGTCGACCGAAACCAGTGACGTAACAAGGGAAGATACGGCCAGGAAATATGAATCCTGGGGATGGAGGGTTCATACTATTGACGGGAATGACCCTGAACAGATCCGCAGGGCTCTGAAAACCGCTGTGGAAGAAAAGGAAAAACCCAGCCTGATCATCGGGAAAACGATCATGGGAAAAGGAGCCGTTACCGAAAACGGGCAAAGTTTCGAAAGGCAGGTTTCTACCCATGGTATGCCTCTTTCGGCTGCCGGAGCTTCCTTTGAAAAAACCGTTGAAAATCTGGGAGGCGATCCGGATAATCCTTTCATGATCTTTCCCGAGGTAGCCGATTATTATGCCAAGGTTCTGCAAAAGAAAAAGGAATATGCTGCCTGGAAAAAAGAGGAACAGGCCCGATGGGAAAAAATGAACCCCGAACTGGCGGAAAAACTGGAACTTTTTTATTCGGGAAAAATCAAAGGAATTGATTTCTCTTCGATCGTACAGAAGGAAAATATAGCCACCCGGGCTGCTTCGGGAGCCGTGCTGGCTGAACTGGCCGGCAGGGTGGAAAACCTCATTGTAACATCGGCCGACCTGTCGAACAGCGACAAAACAGATGCTTTTTTGAAAAAAACATCGGCATTCGGCTACCAGGATTTCAGCGGATCGTTCCTGCAGGTTGGCGTTTCCGAATTAACCATGGCAGCCATGGTTAACGGGATGGCCCTACATGGGGGAGTGATCCCCGTATGCGGAACGTTCTTTGTATTTTCCGATTACATGAAACCGGCTGTACGCCTGGCCGCCCTGATGAAACTTCCTGTCATATATATCTGGACACACGATGCTTTTCGTGTGGGAGAGGACGGTCCTACCCACCAGCCTGTGGAACAGGAGGCCCAGATCAGGCTAATGGAACAATTGAAAAATCATTCGGGCAAACGCAGCATGCTGGTTTTGCGGCCTGCCGATGCCAGTGAAACCACTATTGCCTGGAAAATGGCACTTGAAAACCGGGAAACACCCACCGCCCTCATCCTTTCACGCCAGGGCATTACCGATCTGCCCGTACAGAGAACAAGTAAATACGAAAGCGCCCTGCAGGCCCGGCTGGGAGCCTATGTCGTAGAGAAACCCGAGGGAAAACCCGATGTGATTCTGGTGGGTAACGGATCGGAAGTCTCCACCCTGGTAGCAGGTGCTGACCTGCTCAAAAAAGAAAAAGGACTGAAGGTACAGGTAGTGTCGGCCATTTCAGAGGGGTTGTTCCGGGAACAGCCCGAAGAATACCAGAAAGAAGTGATCCCTCCGGATGTTCCCGTATTTGGTCTTACCGCCGGATTACCGGTCACCCTGCGCGGCTTGGTGGGAGAAAAAGGGGTAATACACGGTATGGAATCGTTCGGGTATTCAGCTCCCTACAAGGTGCTGGATGAAAAGCTCGGATTTACAGGGGAAAACGTATATAACCGGGTACTGGAAATGCTCAAAAGATAGTTATTCAAAATTTCCGGAAAGCGGGCACCAAAAAGGGTAGCCCGCTTTTTTTTTGTTCCGGAATACAAATGGATATGACAAACAATCTCCCTTATCGGGGATTGTATGATCATATTCTGCCAATGAATCCTGACACAGGATTTCTCCAAAAAAAATCGGTTCGAACCGCAATTATTTCATTCAAGCCGGGTCTATTTATTAAACGAACATAAGTTCATTTGAAAATACAAAGGCACTTTCATGAAAAGGAAAATACTGATAATCTTTTATATCCTGTTTCTTTCGGCACCTGTGGCTATAGCCCAGGTATGTGGAGTTTCCGCATCCAAACTGGGGGCATGCAATGCCACGCCTGTTCCGTTGCACAGCCTGGAATTTGAACCGATATTCGCCAGCAAGTGGTCAAGGAAATTCTGGAACCAGGACCGCCGGATCATGCCAAGGTTCGAATCAACCGACAGCCTTGAGCATAACACCAACCTCACTTTCCGAACCACGTACGGGGTAAGCCGGAATGCAGAAGTAGGATTCTTACTGAATTCGGATCTTTCACAAATGGGGCTGGCAGGGAAAATCAGGTTTTTACAAACGGGAAAAAATGAACTGGCATGGCTGGCCGGTTACCATTACGAACGACAGGGAGAACAGGAATCAAATCCTGGCAAACCTGAAAATATAAGCCATTCCGCCGTGGCAGGTCTGTCATGGACCACCTTTCTTTCGGAAAATTGGTCGGTAGACACCGATTTTCAATGGCAAACCGATTATTTTCAACAAAATACGGGCACCCAGATTTTCTTCAATGCCGACGCCGGTTGCTTCATCAAACCGGGCCTGCAGGCCATTATGGGGATCAGTTACAACCGCGGATGGGGGAATACGGAACCGGAAATACGTGAGCTTACCACCCTGAACCTTGGCGGAAGTATCGAAACCGGGGAAAATTTCCTTCTGATATTCGGCTTCCCCATAGATCTGTACGGAAGGAATGAAATCTGTCAGACCGGTTTCGTTTTCGCCGTGACCATGATATTCAATTAATCCCGCTTTTTTCCTATTTTCGCCGGATGAAAAGTCCGAAACATACCCTCTTCTGGTCGGGGGGATGGGATTCTTCTTTCCGTATCCTCCAGCTGCTTATTTCAGCCCGTGAACCCGTACAGCCGTATTATGTATACGACCACAGAAGAAAGTCCACCTCATACGAAATTGAAGCTATCCGGCGGATAATTACGGGGTTAAAAAAGGAGTTTCCCCTGGCCGCCGCCTTAATGCAACCTGTAAAAATCATCAACAAATCCCGGTTGAAAAAGGATGCTCAGACCAGGCAATGGTATGAAGAGCTGAACCGCCTGTATACCCTGGGAATACAATACGAATGGTTCGCCCGCATCAGCAGGCAGTACGGAATAAGGGACCTTGAAATAGGTATAGTCAGGCATACGGAAGAGGAAATTCCTCTGTTCAACCTCGATCTCGAAAGAAACATCCGGGAAGAGGAAAATCAATACCGGCTCACCGATCAACCGGTTCCCCCCAGCCTGAAGCTGTTAGAGAACTTCTGTTTCCCTATCATCCGGTATTCCAAGGATGATATGGGAACCGAAGCCAGAAAACTAGGGTTTCATCATCTTCTGGCACTCAGCTGGTATTGCTACCATCCCGGGGAAAACGGCATACCCTGCGGGGAATGCAAACCCTGCCAGATTGCCCGTATTAGCGGGTATGAACACCATTTTCAGCCTTCCAGCCATAAACCGGTAAGAGAATTCCGTTTCCCAAGATTCAAAAAAGACGGTCTGCTGGATCTGTCTACCTAAAAACTGCCCGGTTTTGAAAACTAAGATCATTCTGACAGAGGACGGTTCCCACACCCTGTTCATTCCCCGGATGAACGAACGGTACCATTCCGTTCACGGAGCCATCAGGGAAGCCGAACACGTGTTTATCCGGGCAGGGCTGGCCGCAGTGCCAGCACCATCGATCCGGGTTTATGAAGTGGGGCTGGGCACCGGCCTGAATCTTCTCCTCACCTGGAAATATGCCGTGCAAAACAACAAAGAGATCGTGTACCACGGGATCGAAAAATACCCCCTTCCCGAAGAAGTAATTTCCCGACTGAACTACGGAGATCTCCTGGGAGATGAAGCAAAGCGTATTTTTACCGGGATACACCGGGCTCCATGGAATAAGGATACGAAACTGGATGCCGGCTTTATTTTCAGAAAGATATGCGGCGATGTTCATACATGCCGGATGGAACTGACCCCCGATGTGGTTTATTTTGATGCATTCGGCCCCGATAAACAACCCGATATGTGGAACATTGAGTTGTTCGAAAAAATCTACCTGGCCATGCGTCCCGCCGGGCTGCTTGTTACCTATTCCTCCAAAGGCTCGGTGAAACGGATGCTGAAAGAAACCGGATTTACCGTGGAAACTCTTTCGGGTCCTCCCGGAAAAAGGGAAATGCTCAGAGCCGTCAAAACTATCTGAGCTGTAAGTTGGAGATTAGCCGCATACATTGTATTTTCGCAGTTCACTAACTATATTTTTTAATATGAAAACAAGAATGTCAATCCCTGTCATTTTTATGGTCAGCATGCTTATCACCCTGGTCTCCTGCAACCAGATGTCAAAACCCCACCTGAGCAACAATGTCGATACTGCCAGCTATGCATACGGTGTATATATCGGGAAAAGCCTGCTGAACCAGCAAATGGATATGCTTAATGCCGAACTGGTAAAACAGGGTATGGAAGATGTGATGAAGAACAAGCAGGATACCATGGACATTATGGCCATCCAGATGATTCTCCAAGATTTCTTCGAGGAACAACAAACCCGGAGAGTGAGTGAAGAATACGAAGAGAACCGGATTGCCGGCGAAGAATTCCTTGCAAAAAACAGGGAAGAAAAAGGTGTGATCACCACAGAATCAGGGTTGCAGTATAAAATACTGGAAGAAGGAACCGGAGCCAGCCCCGATGAGAATGATATTGTTCATGTTCGTTACCGGGGAACACTGATTGATTCCACCGAATTCGATGCTTCCGGGGAAGAAACCGTATCGTTTCCCGTTAATTCGGTCATTCCCGGCTGGACAGAAGCACTTCGGCTAATGAAAGAAGGGTCGAAATGGATGGTATACATCCCGCAGGATCTGGCTTACGGCTCATCGGAAATGGGCGGCGGGATCATTCCTCCCTTTTCAACCCTGATTTTCGAGATAGAGCTGGTTGAAGTAGAACCCCAGGAATAAAAACTTTTTCAGCGGATTCCAAGTTCCACGGTATTGCCTGTATACCGGTTTATGTCCACTATGGGTAATTTCGAACCGAACGACCGGTTGATTGCCTCAATGAACCGGTTTGCAATGTAAGCATTGCCCCGCTGGTTCGGAAACATCCCATCAAGGGATACCAGGGAAAACAATCCCAGGTCAAAATGCACAGGAACCCCGTTGAAGGAATGCTCTTCGTAAGACTCTGGATTTCCATAGGCATCTTTTCTGGATGACATGGCCAGCAGGGCGAAAGCCGAACGCAAATCCACCAGGGCCAGTCGCCCGGAATAAAGTGATACCAGATCGGAAATAACGGCATTGAATTCGTTGATCCTCACCTGGATCTTTTGTACCTGGCACTTATTCAGATAATATTCAGCAGGAAGCGGGTACATCCATCCCAATCCCGTTTTCACCTCCTCGACAGGAATGCTCAACAACACCAGTTCTTCCGGTTCTATTTGCCTGATCTTCGGCAGGGGTTCCCCGTTCGGATAAAAGGCATCACACAGGGAGTCGTCTTCCACCACCAGTCGTTGCGGACTCAGGAAGGCCCCGTTGTCATCCCAGGAGATGTAGGGCCGACGCTCCGCACCCGGCATCACGTTATGGATCTCAACAGCCTCGTTGAATGCATCGACATATTCAGCTCTCGATGCCAGAATAGATCCGGTGGTAATCCGCAGAAAATTATAAGGGTAATAAAAAAAGAACGGCAGATCTTTCAGATCCGGAATATTAGCAATCGCTCCCCGGGTTGCGGAATTATACAGCAACTGTTCCAGTAAAACCGTCAGGTTTTCCTTGAATTCGTCCGCCGAAGTAAGGTCAAATTCTCCTGCCTCTCCGGGTGCGGGAGAGATACTCCCCTCTCCTCCCGAACGGGCATAGTTGAAAATATCGGCTATGCCAAGCCATAGGGTAAAAAATTCCGGATGCAGAGTAAGCGCATGTTCCGTAAGTGTTACTCCGGAAGAAAAGTTTAAACGTGCCACATAAGGATTCTGCACCGCCGCTTCCACGTTGTTTAACTGGAACGATTTCAGGAAAGGAATCCCCATGTCGTTCACCCCGCTTACATTTCCGCTGTAATCCGACAGGATGTCTCCTTCTTTCACGGTTATAACAGGTACATCCTGGGCATAGTCAGTATACCTGTAAACGAACCTCCCGGAAATTTCCGTGCCGCTCTGGTAAAATTCATTGTACCCGTTCCCTGATCCGATATCTGCCTGATTAAAGGGTATTTCCTGACCCGTTTTCAGAAACTGTTCATGCAGAATGGCTGGAACCGATTGATGCTGCCCCGCCGTGTAAAAAGCACCGTGCATGAATCCCGACATGCCGTAGCCTCCGATACTGACATAATGCCGGAATGAAACATCTCCAGCAGAAACCGGGCCTTCTGCCTCAGGGAATTCATAGGCGCATGAACCTGCCATCACCAGGAAGACCACCGGCACCCAGCCATATTTCAAGTTTGTTTTCATCCACATCAGTTAAACAGGTTTTCCATGGTAAAACCGATATAGTAAAAAATACCCACCTGAGCGCCCCCGTAAGTATTGGCATGAATAATGTTCAGGAAATTATTGGTTCCCGCCTTGATCACTGCCCGGGGATTTTCCAGGTGATACGATATCTGCCAGTCGAGTGTGGCAAAAGGATCCACCCTGCCGCTGGCAAACGGACTTTCCCAGTCTATAGCGCTCTGGAAGCGCCAGTTGATGTTGAATCCTACCCGTTCCATTCCCGGATTGTTCTCCATCCGGTCCATTTTCCGGTTCGATACGGAAATATTCGTCTTGAATACCGGCGTATTGAAACCGGGTACCAGAGGATCGGAGGGATCCTGATTTATCTTTGAAAATGTAGCGTTCCATGATAACACCGATCCCAGAGGCACCAGCCACTTCACACCTACGGAAAGACCCTGGATGGCTATTCTCTCCCGGGCATTGGTATGGACATATATCAGATCGTGCATTCCGGCACTGTTCATCTGCTGAATGGCCGTATATAGATCGGTGGAGGGACTGGTTCTGGGACGGTTCACTTCCACATATCCTATAAAATCGCGATATGTACTGTAATAATAAACCAGGTCCCAGAATATCCGTTTCAGCAGTTTCCCCCTGTAACCCAGTTCAAAGGATATAACCTTTTCCGGTTTGAGTTCCGCGAAGGCCGCTGCCTGCACCTTCCCTTCTTGCAAAAGGTACAGGTTGTTCATCATGGCTTCGGCATAGCTTTCGGGATTCTTTTCATCGCTCATGGCTTCTTCCACTGCCTGATTGAACGCCTCCACGCTCTCCTGATAGATCGAATTTCCGGATAATTCGAAATTCTCTATTATAGGAAGTAATCCTCCCAGATGATGGTAGGCGCCCATATTCTTGTTAATAAACTGTTCCCTGGCTCCCGGGTAACGGGTACCAGTAAGAACGGCCACGCGGATATGATGCGAAGGATCGGGTGTCAGCGACAGGATCACCCGGGGAGTGACGGTATTTCTGAACTGCTCACTGCCATCCATACGGAGGGATGCCATCAGGGAAATCCTGTCTTTAACCAGGGTACGGTTGATTTCGGCAAACATCCCGTATTCATAAAAATGAATGGGATTCCCGGCGGTATCGGGGAAAATGGTCCCGTCTGAAACCAGGTTATAATATCTGAAATTACCCCCAATCATTAAGCCGGGCAACACTTTCCCCTGTTCAAAGGTATAGTTGCCGGCTACTTCCCACATCCGGGAGTTATTGATGATCCTGGCTCCGTGCCTGAAATCGGTCAGAGAGATGAGAGAATCTTTCGCCGCTTCAAAGGAAGGGGTTCCGGGAAGAAGCCTTTCATGATCGGCAAATGCCCTGGCCACCCGGTGATCGAAAGCCGTAACCCCGTATTTCTGATATTTCCCCAGGTATACATCCCGGTATTGCCGGAACCATTGTTCATCGGATTTCCAGAGCCGGTTCAGATGGATCGCCAGGAAACGGGTATCGTAGGTATCTCCGGTACCCTGGCGGGTGGTATAGCCGTACAGCTTAAAATTTTCACCGTTCACTTCGGCCCTGGCCTGGTACAGTTCAAAATCCCTGAGGGCTATTCTGTTTTCAGCTGCATAAGCTGTGGTAGATTTCCCATAGTTCCCGTGCAATATGGCGGTAATTCCGCGTGTGATCCGGTAATGCACCGAAGCATTCAGTTTCAGGCTTTCCACCCCGTTGTCAACCAGGTATTTATCCCTATATCCCGTACGTGCCACGGGAATATCTTCCCCGTTTTCTCCCACCGGCAGGTAGGTAAATATCTCGTCTCCGTACTGGTTCAGCCCGTCATGACCCGGATCCCATTCCCACTTGATGTTTCCGGGGCGGATATTGGTCGTGTCATCGGCATACCAGTCTTTACCCTTCATGTAACCCGCATTCAACTTGAAAGCCAACCTGTCACCCACCACATGAGCGTACCTGAAAGATCCGTCGAACAGAGGTTTCCCGTAAAACTGAAACGGATAGTCATGGCCGGGTCTGAGATCGGAAACCCCGGGCTGGATACTGAAACTGAGGCCGGGATACTGAAACGGATCCTTGCTTGTCATTACCAGCACCCCGTTCAGGGAATTGCACCCATAACGGACTGTAGACGGACCCGGCATAAATTCCAGCGTTTCCACATCCAGCTCGGGTAATCCGGCCACATTCCCCACCGAAAAACTGAACCCGGGAGCCTGGGTATCCATGCCGTCCACTATTTGACGGAACCGGATATTTTCGGTTGAATTGAATCCTCTGGCGTTCACGGAAAAAAACTGCAGGCTCTGGGTGGTGATATCCACTCCCTTCATATAGGCCAGGGCTTCGTAGTAATTATGTGCCGGAGTTTCTTTGATGGTAAGCATATCCATCATTTCCACCGTAATGACCTCGCGGAAGGTTTTCTGTTCCACCTCCACCGCAGGGGCTGTAATCACCACCTCATCCCCCAGAATATCTTCGCTGAACATCCTGACCCTTAAACCCGACGTTATGATCTGCTTCACCGTATAGGATTCAGACCTGTAACCCACCATGGAAAAACGGATCTCGAAAGGTAATTCCATGCCTGTTACCTTCAGGTAAAAATATCCTTCGGGGTTACTAACGGTTCCCAGTTGTTTCCCTGTTACGGAAACATTCACCCCCGACAAGGGGCCCCCGTCGGAGGCGTCCATTACCCTGCCCGAAACCTGTACCACCTCTTCCTGGGCAAACAGTCCCAGGCCAAACAAAAAACAACAGGATGCTACAAGGAATTGTTTCAATTCGGCCGGAAGAGATATCATTATCCGGAAAGTTTACCTGATAAGGTGGATTTTACGAAGCTAATCATTTTTTTTACATTTCATAAGATTTAGTTTTATTTTCAGGTTTTTTGCCTTTGCACAAAAAAAGAAACTGACTATTTTCGTGTACGGATACCTGAAAAGCACAGATCATGAAAATGTCCAAAACCTGCTTCCTGCCCGCATTATTTCTGGCGTTACTCACAGGGTATTCCTGTCATCGTACCGCCCCCGAATCATTAAGCAATATGAATGATTCGGCCAGTTATGCTTATGGTGTTCTTCTCGGACACGGATTGATCGGGCAGGAGCTGGATGATGTGATTGACATCGAGCTGGTGAAGAAAGGCATGGCCGATATTCTTACCGGCGCCAACGACACGTTTGAAATGCAGGAAGCACGTGAAATCATGGGCGAATTCTGGGAAGTGAACGAAGCCCGGATAAAAATGGAAAAATACGGTGACAACCTGCGGGCGGGAGAAAAATTCCTGAAGGAAAACAGCCGGCGCAAGGAAGTGATCACCACGAAATCGGGGCTGCAGTATGAAATACTGAAAAAAGGCAACGGGCCGGTCCCGGATACGAATGATGTGGTGCATGTACATTACAAAGGCACCCTGATCGACGGAACCTTGATCGACAGCAGCGGGGAAAAACCGTCAGTATTTGCTGTAGACAAGGTGATCCCGGGCTGGACAGAGGCGTTGCAGCTTATGAAGGAAGGAGCCCGGTGGAAGGTTTATGTCCCTCACGAACTGGCATACCATGATATGGATATCCCCAGCCGGAATATCCCGCCGTACTCTACCCTGGTTTTTGAAATCGAACTGGTGAAAGTAGACCCAAGGGATTGATCCGGAACGGAATGGATAAACATCCTTTTTTTACCGGTTCCGGCAGGAAAGGTAGGACAGTAAAAAAGATGTACATTTATGGTGCAAATACCAGAAAAAAACCAATGATATGGCCTTCGAAATTACGGGTAAGCTGATTGAAAAATATGATACCACGCGGATCAGCGAAAAATTCCAGAAAAGAGAATTTGTAGTGGAAAAAAGAGAGGTAAATGCGGGAAATGAGTTCGTGGATTATATCAAATTTCAGCTAACCCAGGACCGTTGCGGGTTGATTGAACCCTTTCAGCTGAATGACATAATCCGCATCCGGTTCGATATCCGTGGCAACCGCTGGGAAAAAGAAGGAAAGGTCAGTTATTTTACCAACCTTTCGGCTTTCCGCATAGAAAAAGCAGAACCGGCACCCGATGAAGACATTCCGGGACCGGCACTTGACGATATGCCTCCGGAAGACAATCCCGAAGAAGACGACCTCCCGTTCTGATCCAACCGGTCACGCCGGCGGATATGCCTTTCATACATATATTTGAACGGGGCCAGTATCCTGATCAGTAAAGGCCGTTCGTCGGTAATGATTCTGGCCGTTCCCTGCATTCCATCTGAAAAATCCAGCCGGATCGCGTAATTGGTCTCCAGTGTTTGTGGCACACTGACCTCCACCACATAGGCCTCCTGGTCGGGAACCCTGCTGATATTCCTTACCCTTCCGGGCAGATGTCCGTATTCCAGGTAGGGGAAATTGTCCAGGCGTATCAATACCTGTTGCCCTGGGGCTACCTTCCCCGAACGCTGCTGCCCCACTCTGGCCCTTCCTATGATATCGCCGGGCTCTTCGGGAACAACCGTCAGCACAGTCTCTCCCTTTGCCACATACTGATCACGGCTCCAGAAACGGGTAAAGCTTACAATCCCGTCTGCCGGCGACCGGAGAAGGTAATTCTGCTCCCATTCTGCCACAGCCGACCTGAGAACCTCTTCCGCTTCCATACACTGGCGGTGTAACAGCGCTATTTCTTCCCTTTGTGCCAGTTCCAGGTCCAACAATTCACGTTCTTTCGTTTTCATACTCAATATGGTGGAAGAAAGCTCTATCCTTTCTTCCTGCCACTCCCTGCTTTTTTCGAGAAGGCGCGCCCTTGATTGTTCCCAGGCCGACTCCGATATCAATTCTCCTGCGAACAACAGGGAATCCCGAACGTATTGCTTCCTCACCAGGCCCAATTCATCCTCCAGAAATTTAACCTGCTGGGCTACCTGTTCCACATACTCGCCGTATTGTTTAATTTCCTCCTTTACCGATGCAATCTTTCTGCCATAGAGGTCAAGTTCAAGAAAATAGAGATAATCGCTTACCCTTTTCCGGTACCTGGAAAAGGGTTCCTGAACCGGGCCCAGTGCCGGTTCATGGGGTGTTTTGCCGGTAATGGCGGCAAACCGCTCCTCCTGATCCCGAACAGACAGAAGGGCAGCCAGTTGCAAGACATCTTCCGTGCTGGCCGGATTTTCCATCACGGCCAGAAGGTCCCTCCGTTTTACGGCGTGTCCGTTTTCCACTCTCAGGGAAATGATCTTTCCGTCTACCCTGGCCACCAGCGGAACAGGAGGATTTTCTGTCGTAATAACCACCGGCGTTCGTACCACATCGGGATATCTGTAAAACCATGATCCGGCCAGCAGGATCAACCATATAAGAAAGAACAGGCCGATACCTCTCTTCACCAGCCAGGAAGGCGGCTGTCCGATGATCTCCTCCAGGGCATCGCTGTGAACACGGCGTTCGATATGTTTTGGATCGGGCATGGTTCGTTATTCTTTACTGGCCCAGTTCAAGCTGATTTTTCACCAGATGATAATAGGCCCCACGGGCTTTTACCAGCTCATCGTGTGTCCCTCTTTCCGTAATGACTCCCCTGTCGAGTACCACGATCTGCCGTGCATTTTTAACGGTACTCAGCCGGTGGGCCACCACTACGGCCGTTTTCCCGGCCAGGAATTCCTGCAGATGATCCATGATCACCTTCTCGTTATTGGCATCAAGGGCATTCGTCGCCTCGTCGAAAAACACAAAGGAAGGATCTTTGTAAACAGCGCGGGCTATCAGCAACCGTTGCCTCTGGCCCATGCTGATTCCCGCCCCCTGGGCCCCGAGCTTCGTATAATAACCCAGTGGCATGGAATGTATGAACTCTTCCAGATTGGCAATTCTTACCGCTCTTTCCAGCCTTTCCGGATCGGGTTGTTCATCTCCCGCCAGAATATTGTTAAGGATGGTGTCGGCAAAAATATATCCGTCCTGCATGACTGCACCGCAATGTGACCGCCATACCGCCGGATGAATATTTTTCAGCAGCTGATCACCCACTCGTATCTCTCCTTCCACCGGCTGGTAAAATCCCAGCAAAAGCTTGATCAGAGTGGTCTTTCCGCTGCCGCTCACGCCTACAATGGCAGTCACCGCCGACGACGGGATCTCCAGATCAATATGGCGCAGTACAAAAGGTGAACGCGGTCCTTCGTACTGGAAAGAAAGGTTTTTTACTTTCAGACCTCCGGCAGGCACAGAAACCGCCCCCGGCAGAATTGTCATGCTTTCTTCCTCCAGATTGTGTATCTCTCCCAGTCTTTCCAGGCTGATCCGGGCATCCTGTGTGCGGTGGAAAAATCCGATCATCTGTTCCAGAGGGGCATTCAACTGCCCCAGGATATACTGAACCGCCACCAGCATTCCGAGGGTCATATCCCCCGAGATCACGGCAGTAGCAGCCACCACGGTGATCAGAATATTCTTCGTCTCATTCAGAATGGTGGCTCCCGCCTGCTGGTACTGGTTCAGTGCCAGGCTTTTCACATTGACCCGGAACAACCCGGCCTGTATTCCCTCCCATTCCCATCGTTTCTGTTTTTCCAGGTTGTTCAGCTTGATCTCCTGCATGCCGTTGATCAGCTGGATCAGGCTGGTCTGGTTTTCCGACATTTTCTTGAAGCGCAGGTGATCAAGCTTCCTTCGCTTCTTCATGAAAAAAGCCACCCATGCAATGTACAATGCACTGCCTGCCAGAAACAGAAGAAATACCTGCAGGTGATATATAGCCAGTACGATCCCGAAGATCACCAGGTTCAGCAGGGAAAAAAGGATATTGAGGGTGGACACGGTGAGAAAAGTCTCAATGCGCCGGTGGTCTGCAATGCGCTGCAGCAGGTCACCGATCAGTTTGGTATCGAAAAAGGATACGGGCAGTTTCATGAGCTTGATCAGAAAATCGGATATCAGGCTCACATTGATGCGGGTGCCTATATGCAGCAGGATCCACCCCCTGATGAAATCGACCGCCATGCGGGAAATGAAAAGAACCAGCTGCCCGATCAGCACCAGGTAGATAAAACCGATGTCCTGGTTGTTCACACCGAAGTCAACGATCTGCTGCGTAAGGAAAGGAAAGATCAGCTGGATCATGCTTCCAATCAGGACTCCCAGCAGCAACTGCATCATAAGCTTCCGGAAGGGCCGGAAATATTTCACCAGGAAGGAAAAGGAAGTCCGGGTATGTTTTTCGTCTTCCAGTTCAAAAAAGGCGGGAGTAGGTTCTACTATCAGGCACAGCCCGAGATCCTGTCCGTCTTTCCGGGTGCTGATCCAGCCCCTGAGGAATTCCTCACGGGAATACACCATTTTCCCGATGGCCGGATCGGCCACATACACCTTGTCGCTCCTGATTCTGTAAACGATAATGAAATGCTTCTGCTGCCAGTGTACGATACAGGGCAGGGGAACATCCCGCTTCAGTTTGTCGAAACCAATGCGTACCCCCAGTGTCCGCATTCCCAGGGATTCTGCGGCATCGCTGATACCCAGCATCGAAACCCCTTCCCGCGTAATGTAGCTTCTTTCCCTGAGGGTCTGGAGTGTAATCCTTTTCCCGTGGTAACGGGCAATCATCCTGAGGCAGGCCGGACCGCAATCCATTGCATCGAGCTGCTCATAGAACGGGAAAGAAGTCATATGCCTTTGTGAAAAATATCCCTAAAAATAGCAATTCCCGGCAATCAAAAAAAAACAGAGGGTGCTGCCCTCTGTTTTCTTGAAAACCAATGTTTATCCCATGAAATTTTTCGAAAACCAGTGTCTATCCCATGAAATATATTTTTCAATTATACTTTTACCTCTCATATAGCCAGATGCCTGCTTCCCAGTCGCAGATCGTCTAGAAAACTGCGCCTTGCTCCTTTCTTTTCGCTCCTGGCTGCAGCCAATGAATCCTGTTTCAGGGGCAGATTGATCTTGAAAATGCTTCCCTGTTCTCCATTCGGCTCCATCCACACTTCCCCTTTCATCAGCTCGACCAGCGATTTGACAATAGACAGTCCCAGTCCGCTGCCGGCTATGTGCGGATCGTTCTCTTTCCGGCTGATACGGAAACTTTCAAAGATCATTTGATGGTGGCCGGCATCTATTCCCCGGCCGGTATCCTTTACAAACAACTGCAGGATATTTTCATTCTTCAGCCGGAAGCCGATCTCAATCACTCCCCGGTCGGTAAATTTCATGGCATTTTCCGCCAGATTCATCATGATCTGTTCCAGGCGGTACCGGTCGGCCACAATATCCAGTTCGGCCGGTTCCTGGGGACGTGACAGCAACAGGGCCACCAGGTCCTTGTTGCGCTTTTGTTTCATGACACTCAACCGGGCATACAGTTCCTCGAGCATCCCGCCCACGGAGAAGGAGCTTTCCTGCAGCTCCACCTGCCCGGCTTCCAGCATGGCCATGTCGATCATATTTTCAATGATCCCCAGCAGACTTTCACTGCTGTTGTTGATATAGCTCAGATACAGTTGCTTCTGTTCCCGGGTAATATCGTTATCTGCCAGCAGGGAAGAAAACCCGATAATGGAATTCATGGGTGTTCTGATCTCATGATTGACATGAGAGAGAAATATCCGTTTCAATTGCTGGTATTCCTCTTTCTTCTCCTCCAGCTGCTGCTCCAGCTCTTTAACCCGCTTCTGCAGGTCGCCATATGTTGGTTGCTCCTCCATACCTTTCTCCCTCCGGATTTTCCATCCGGTTCTGTGTTTCAATGAGTAGACCGGGTATTACCTGATCTTCCTGAGTATTTTCCTGGCTTCTTTCCGGTAAGTGCCTTCTTCCCCCGCAATCTGCTCAAACAGCGCGGTGGCTTTTTCGGTTTCGTCTGTCATCAGGTACGAAAGAGCCAGGTACCATTCTGCCTGATCGAGAAACATGTTGTCGCGGTGGTCGATGATCCGCCGGAAATTCGTGGCGGCATCCCCATACCGCTCGGTCTCGATCTTCGAGATACCCGACATCAGGTTGGCATCCATTCTGGAAACATCCTGTGCCAGCACCTCCTCAAAAAGTTCAATGGCCCTGTCAAATTCCCTGTTCTGATATGTTTCCATGGCCTTCAGGAAAAGAAGGTCGGCAGCCGTTCCTGCTTCACGGTAAACAGGCATTTCATAAGGCTCATAATACCGGTTGAAGATTTTTTCTGACGCAACATTCCCCCACCAGTACCGTCCGCCGAGCAGGATAAATACCGTCAACACCGCCACTGAAGAGGCGGCCAGTAGCACACGGCGCGTGGTCCGGGCAGGCTTTACAGCACGTATCTTCTCTGCCTGACGCTTCCTGTGTATCCCGTCGAGCTGCATTCTCAACTGGATCACATCTTCCTCCATGATGGCCTCGTTCACTTCTTTCCGGAGCTGGATCTCATCTTCCAGTTCCGGATTGTCTTCCATTTCCTTCTCGAACCAGGTTTTTTCCTCCGGGCTCATTTCCCCGTCGAGGTACCTCTCGATGAATTCCGGATAATTGATTGTATTTTCCATAATCTGTGAATATAAAAAAGTTCTCCGTTTGGTCTACGGTTTACGGGTTTGCGGGTTCTTCCATAACAGACACCAAATTACTACTACCGAAGGTTGTCTGTTCAGACCTGCCGGCAGGCAACTTTTTCCGGGGTGTACATACACACTCCGGATATCATCCCTGGCCAGGCAGGCATATTTCATCCCTCCACAGGAATCAATGCTGTACCTAAAAAACAGAACAACAAACAACCTGCAACAACCCCGGCGTACCGTTCATGGCCCGGACTGGCAGGATTCACCCTGCCCCCTTCAGGACATGTGGTTCATCCCTCATGTTCCGTAACAGGGTGTATCGCCCCATATTGCCCGGCACATTCGCCTAACAGGCATATCTTACAACCCTGCTACGTTACCACCCGGGCTATGCCCGTGCACCGTTTTTTCCGCCTTTCAGGAAGAACCCCGCCCGGAACGGGCGGGTAAGTCCTTCCCTTTCAGCACCCGTATTTTTTCAGCCGGCGACGCTCCACCGGCCATTCCATCACCCCTGTCCGGAAGTTCTCCTTCCGGACAGGGTCAAGGCCATTTCTTATATTTTAACCATCTCCCAGATCGGGAGGAGGAAGAACAATATCTTCACCGGGATTTCCGGGATCGCCCGAACCACCGCCGTCGCCTCCGCGTACCTGAATCAATTCCATCATGTTCAAAACCTGGTTTTCGTCAAAGATCGTTTTCATGGGACACTGAATTTAAAAATGAAACATTGGATTACATTGGTTTTCGCCCTATAGTTCCCTCTTCACCCGAAATATTACCCCCCAAAACCGTTTTTTTTCATTTTTTTCTCCGGGTGCCTTGGCGATTTTTTTATCTTGCAGCCTGAAACCA
>Ga0190346_1000053_pt1 | contig 27316 bp, 25 predicted proteins | sample 48721345_MG_FD_161680 | JGI IMG/M metagenome (GOLD analysis project Ga0190346, IMG submission 161680) | Hydrothermal vent microbial mat bacterial communities from Southern Trench, Guaymas Basin, Mexico - 4872-13-4-5_MG | ecosystem: Environmental > Aquatic > Marine > Hydrothermal vents >... | reverse complement strand
TCGGGTTTACCATCTAAAGCAATTTCATAAAAGCCGTGGGCTGCAACAGGCCCTGAGTATATATATCCTGCATGTGGGCTAACTAATCCGATAATATTATTTTGTCTTATTGGATTTACCGAAGGAGTTTTACCAGGCCCTATTTTATGAAAAAAACATTTTTCAATCTGTCTTTTTAAAGATTTTGAATCACCAGCATAAAAGCTGCCTGCGACAGCAGGTTTTCTTAAATTTAACCCATTCATAAACCTACCTCCCCTACTCTATCAATAATATAAATATCGGTCTTTGCCATTCCCGCCAAACCTGTCCTCGACCTGATCGGGGAGCGGGAATTTATCCTTGACAGGAGAGACGACTGTCCTGCGAGGATATCAGGCTTGATAGACTGAAGCCATAATAATGATTATTAATTCTACTGTTCGGTTAAAATCTATCTCTTTTAGAATGGCGACTACCTTTTTTTATCTTCTTTATTTTTGGTAATAATATTATAAAAAATATTAATATTATTAAGGATATAAAAGCTACCCTAAAATAAGGGGAATAAAATAAATATTTAGCATAAGATAAATAATATCTTTTTTTGGCTGAAGGATAATCAGGATTTAAATTTAATACCTCTTTAAATTTTCCAGCTGCCCTTTTAAAAAGAGAATTTTTTTCATAATCTAAAGCTAAATTAAATTGAGAATCGATAATTTTTAATTTTATTTTTGGATCATCCGGATTGACCTTTTGAAGATAGTTATAAGCCTCTATTGCTTTTTCCCATTCTTCATTTTCATAATAAGCTAAGGCAATTGCTTCTCGGACAGGTAAATTTAACGGATCTAAGGAAATAACTTGTTTAAATTCAGATATTGCCTCCTCCCATTTATGTTCATCGAGATATTTGCTTCCCAATTTAGTGTGAATAACAATTTTTGACGTACAGAATTTTATAATCCTATTGTTGCCGGCATCAACTACAAAAATATAATCTCTATCGTCTATGGCAATTCCTTCGGGGTAATCTAATCTGATTCCATCAGTTTCATTTCCAAATTCCAGCTCAAACTGTTCCTCCTTATTAAATTTTAGCACTTTACCATTTTTATAATCAGTTACATATATATTCCCTTTGGAGTCAAAAGCAATATACCTGGTGCCGTTAAATTCACCAATATCATCGCCTCCTTCTCCAAATTTTCTTAAAAATCTTCCCGCATTATTAAATACTTGCACCTGGTTATGAAAAGTATCGGCAACATAGATATTTTCATCCTCATCAAGAGCAATCCCTCGTGGAAAATAAAATTCACCATCTCCCATGCCTTCTCTTCCGAATTGCTTAATATAGGTAAAGTCCGAGGAAAATATTTGTATTCTATTATTTCCGGTATCAACAACATAGATATTGTCGTCTTTATCTATGGCAATACCTCTGGGGTTAAGAAATTCTCCCGGACCACTACCTTCTTTTCCTACGGTAATCAAAGATTCTCCTTCAGGAGATATTTTATGTATTCTATTATTAAATTGTTCTACCACAATTATATTTTCGTTTCGATCTAAGACTATTCCGGCGGGACCATCAATTTTTAGTTCACTATCTTTATCGGGAATTACTTTTAATAGCCGCCCTTCTGAATTAAACTTTTGTATACGGTCATTTTCCCAATCGGTTATATATAAATTATTATTTTTATCTATGGTAATACCTACAGGATAATTAAACTCACCTTCCCTATTACCATATTCACCAAAAGTTAATATAGTAATATAATTAGTATCCGCCATCGCGTTAACAGACAAAAAGGTTAATGTTATTACTAAAATAAATATAGAATATTTTTTCATATTAATACTCCTTTATTTTATTTAATTTCTAATGATATTATAACGGTTACTAAAATTATTAGTTATGGTCTATTGCTGTTAATTCCTTTATTCTCTTGCTTATTATGTTTAAAGCTTCTTTTTGATAAGTTTTATCCTTTATATTGTGTTTATCAAAGTACTGAGGAGCACCGAAGTAGACAGTTATTTTGTTTTTAAATAGAGCGGGAAATATTTTCCCGTGAGGATATATTTTATGAGTGCCTATAATTCCTACCGGTATGATTGGTACCCCCGCCTTCATAGCAATTTTTACTACCCCTGATTTTAATTCTTGCAATTCGCCATTTAATGAACGTGTTCCCTCAGGGAATATGCCTAATGCTCCTCCCCCCTCTAAAATACTTATAGTTTTTTTGAAAGCAAACATATCAACTTTTTTTCTGTCTACGGGAAAAGCATTTAAGCATCTAAGAATAATACTACTAAAAATATTATTAAAAACTTCTTTTTTAGCTATAAAATATATCTTTCTTTTGGTCGATACGCCTAAAACGATAGGGTCTAAATAGCTTACATGATTTGAGGCAATTATCACCCCTCCCCTTTCGGGTATATTTTCGACTCCAATTACTTCCATTCGCCAAAATATTTTCAGCAATAACCAGCCTATAGCTCTTGCAACATAATAGAACATATGATTTATCCTAATTTTTTAAATTAGTCGTTAGTGAATAGTCGTTAGTATTAAATACAAGATATGCAATTACCAATTCACCAATTAGCTAATTTGGCTTCTGTCTTCTATTCTCTTAACGAGATACTATTCACAAGACTTGTCCCCGTGAAAACGGGGATACGATATACGAATAAGTATGGTGTGCCCGAGAGGACTTGAACCTCCAATCTACGGCTCCGGAGGCCGCCGCTCTGTCCATTGAGCCACGGGCACACATACAAACACTATCTTCCATAGCTAAGCCTATCAGCCAAGCTCCGGGGTAATCCTGCATTAATTATTTTGCTTTTAGTTAAATTAATCGGGTAAGAAACGCGATAAATATTAACTGTATTATATTTTAAGTCATAAATCCCGTAACTTGCCCGGGGATTACCGTCACGGGGTTGGCCAACACTCCCGCAATTAATAATATACCTTTTATTCTTACTAATTTCAACATAGCCGCCATTGCTAAAATTATTATAATCTATTTTATTATTATCTTCATTGAAAGAAAAACATCCTGCTAAATGAGAATGTCCTATAAAATATATTTTAAAATCATATTTACTGAAGATAAAACTCGCGGTATCTTTATCCAAAATGTATTCTAATAATGGATCTTGAGGACTGCCATGAACTGCAAAGACATTATCTTTAAGTTTAATCTTTTTTCTAAGATTTAATAAAAAATTGAAGTTTTCTTTTTTTAATTGAAGAGAAGTCCATAAGATTGCAGCCCTTGCAGCATAATTAAAATAATTTATATTTACTTTTCCTGTAATTGCAAAATCGTGGTTCCCGCCTATACATCTACAGTTTAAACCTTTTATCTTTTCGATGCAATAATTGGGGTCAGCGCCATAACCAACAATATCTCCCAAGCAAATAAATTCATCAATTTCTTTAATATTTTCCAAAACACTGTTTAACGCTTCAGAATTACTATGAATATCAGAAATTATTCCAATCTTCATTATTATCCTTTTAAAATAAATTTATACATTTAATAGAGCGTTTTTTTATAAAATTACAATGACTTGGGATTGCTTCCCCTGCTTTTGCTGGGGGCAGGCTTACTCGCAATGACAGAATAATTTGATATAAATAAAAAAAGTGCATTTAATTTACACCGTTTTTTTATGCTCTTATAATATCTTTAATCCTCATGATTGCCGAATTGGTCGATCTTGCCATTTCGTCTAATTTCATAGTAATAAATGCTATCGTTTCTTCTAAATCCGGAATTATTACATATTCTAATGCATTAACTCTTCTCCTGGTTTTTTCAATTTCATTGGCCAAAAGAGCTATTGCTTTGTCTAATTCAGCTACTTTTAACATTAAAGGCAAAATATCATGATACTTTTTTAAAGCACCGTCCAATTCGGCGGTAGTATCAACCAGACTGTATGAATAATATTTCCCCTCACATTTGAATTCATATTGAGGGACATTTACGCTCATTATATTTTTAAAAAATACTTCGGTTTCACTTTTTGCCTTGGGGAACAACAAGGTTTCTTCTAAGGTCAGCTTGCTCATTAAATTTGAAGCATTGGAAAAAAAGGTATAACATTTTAGAAGATTTTCCTCCAATTCCTCTCTGACAGTGTCACTCTCTTTCGCTAAGCGGACAAATACTTGAATTAAAGCATCTCTCTTATCTTTTAATAGTTTATATCCCCGCTTGGCGACCAGCAGTCTCTTTTTTAATCTCAATAACTCCATTCGGTTCGGATTAACTTTTAACAGCATTAATATCTTTGTCCTCCATGGCTATATCCGTTGGTAAATATTTTTCTATAAATTCATCTTTTATTCTTTTTAATTCTTCTTTTGGAATGATTGTTAGTAGTTTCCATCCTATAGCTAAACTCTCTTCAATAGTCCTATTTTCATCTTCTCCCTGTTTAACAAAAAATTCCTCAAAATCATCCGAGAGTTTAACGTATTTCTTGTCTATCTCTGTTAGTGCAGCTTCTCCCAAAATCACTGCTAATTCTTTAGCTTCTTTACCTCTTGCATAGGAAGCAAAAAGCTGATTCATAACATTTGCGTGGTCTTCGCGCGTTTTATCCAACCCGATTCCTTTATCTTTTAAACGAGACAAAGAGGGTAATACATTGATAGGAGGATAAATTCCCTTATGGTGCAATTCTCTTGATAAAATTATCTGCCCTTCGGTAATATAACCGGTCAAGTCTGGTATGGGATGGGTTTTATCATCTTCCGGCATAGTTAATATCGGTATCATAGTTATAGACCCTTTTTTATCTTTTATTCTTCCGGCTCTCTCGTAGAGAGTGGCTAAATCTGTATATAAATAACCGGGGTAACCACGCCTGCCGGGAACTTCTTTTCGGGCTGCAGAAACCTCTCTTAAGGCTTCGCAATAATTAGTCATATCAGTAAGTATTACCAGCACATGCATATCTTTTTCAAAGGCTAAATACTCAGCACAGGTTAGAGCCATACGAGGGGTTATTATTCTTTCTACGGCCGGGTTATTAGCTAAGTTGACAAACATAACACTCTTCTCAATTGCCCCGGTCCTTCTGAAATCGCTGATGAAAAAATTTGCTTCCTCAAAAGTAATTCCCATGGCAGCAAATACAACGGCAAATTTTTCCTCTTTTCCTAATACTTTTGCCTGCCGAGCAATTTGGGAAGCAAGTTTTGCGTGGGGCAATCCCGAACCGGAAAAGATGGGCAGTTTTTGTCCTCTGACCAAGGTATTTAATACATCGATGGAAGAAATACCGGTTTGTATAAAGTTGTTAGGATAATCTCGTGCGTAAGGATTGATGGGATTTCCGTTTATGTCTAATTTCTTTTCAGCAATAATTTGAGGACCGTCATCTATAGGTCTTCCCGAGCCATCAAATATTCTTCCTAAAACATCCAGGGAAAGAGGCAATTCTATTACCTTTCCCAGAAAACGAACCTTGGTATTGGAAACATCGATTCCTGTTGTTCCTTCAAATATCTGGACAACCGCCTTGTCTTCAGTTATTTCCAGAACCTGCCCTCTTCTTATATCTCCGGAGGATAGCTCAATTTCAACTAATTCCTGATATTTCACATCGATTGTTTTTTCTACTATTATTAAAGGCCCGGCCACATCTGATATGGTTAGATATTCTTTAATCATCTTTGCTATATTATCTCCTTCCCTTTAATCGGTTGTTGAACTAATTTGGGATATTATTTCTTTTTCAATTTCACTAAATGCTTTTAAATTCTTTTCTTCTATATATTTTGCTCTAATTATTTTTGCCTTCACCGGCAAGGAATTTAGTTTTTCCATGGTCACTCCTCTTTCAATTACCTTTTCCGCATTTTTGTGAAATTCCATAATTAATTTTAAAATAAGAAATTGCTTTTTCGTAGAACTATACGAATCAGTTATATCAAAGGCATCTTGAAGTAGAAAATCTTCCCTGATAGACCTTGCTGTTTCTAATACCAGTTTTTCGTGACTCGATAAAGCATCAACACCTACTAATCTTACAATTTCTTCTAATTCTGCTTCTTCCTGAAGTAAGGCCATGGATTTATCCCGTAGCTCAATATATTCTTCGCTGATCTCTTTTTTATAGTATTCGGATAATCCGGACAGGTAAAGAGAATAACTGGTTAGCCAATCTATTGCGGGAAAATGCCTTTTGTAGGCTAATTTATCTTGTAAACTCCAGAAAACCTGCACAGTACGTAAAGTATTCTGGGTAACCGGCTCGGATAGGTCTCCTCCCGGTGGTGATACCGCCCCGACAATACTCAATGTTGCCTCTTTATCATCACTACCAAGACATTTTATTCTACCGGATCTTTCGTAAAAACTGGAAATTCTGGTACCTAAATAAGCAGGAAATCCTTCTTCTCCCGGCATCTCTTCTAACCTACCGGAGATTTCACGCATTGCTTCAGCCCAACGAGAAGTCGAATCTGCAATAAGTGCAACATTGTATCCCATATCCCGATAGTATTCCGCGATAGTTATACCGGTGTATACAGAAGCCTCACGAGCCGCAACCGGCATGTTTGAGGTATTAGCAATCAGAATAGTCCTTTCCATCAATGGTTTTCCGGAATAAGGGTCGATTAATTCCGGAAATTCCAATAAAACATCGGTCATTTCATTACCTCTTTCACCACATCCGATAAAGAGGATGATTTCTGCATTACACCATTTGGATATCTGATGTTGGACTACGGTCTTCCCGCTACCGAAAGGACCCGGTATGCAGGCAGTCCCCCCCTTGGTTATAGGGAAAAACATATCAATTACCCTTTGTCCGGTAATTAACGGTTCAAGAGGAGGTAATTTTTTCTTATAGGGCCTTGGTTTTCTTACCGGCCATTTTTGTAACATTTTGATTTCGTGGATTGAACCTTCCCGGTCTTTTATCAGGGCAATAGTGTCCGTAACCGTAAATTTATCTTTATATATTTCTTTTATTTCACCTTTAATTCCATAAGGAACCATAATCTTATGTTTAACTATGCTGCTTTCCTGGACAATGCCGATAATATCACCGGAAGTTACTTTATCACCTACTTTAGAAATTGGTTCAAAATCCCATTTTTTTTCTCGGTCAATGGCAAACGCTTCTGCTCCTCTGGTAATAAAATCCCCTTTAGTTGATTTTAATATATCTAAAGGTCTTTGAATACCATCGTAAATTGACGAGATGAGACCCGGCCCCAATTCTACGCTTAGGGGCATATCAGTAGAAAAAACAGATTCTCCGGGACCAATTCCTGAAGTCTCCTCATAAACTTGTATGGTTGCTGAATCTTTACTTAGTTCGATTATTTCACCAATTAATTTCTGACCGCTGACTTTTACTACATCATACATCTTGGCATTTTTTAACCCTTTAGCCACTACTACCGGTCCGGCAACTTTAATTATTTTCGCTGTTTCTATTGTTTCCATTATTCTACCTCTTTTCTAAATAAAATATCTGTTCCTATGGCTTTTTCTATGCTTCTCCTTAATATTTTCAGCCCTAAATATTTTTTTTCTAATTTGGCGGGCATTATGGTTATACTGGCAAAAGATATTTTTTGCAATCTTTCTATTTCTTCAACTATTTGACCGGCAATATCTTCAGTTACAAATATTACTGCATATTCTTCTTTTACCAGTTTATCTAATACCTCTACAGCCTCATCTTTGCTGGTTACGGGGAATAAAGAGACGCCCAGTAATTTAAAGCCGATTATAGTATCTCTATCCCCAATTAAAGCAATTTTATACATAAGTGTCACGTACTCTCTCTTTGATTTGTTCGGGAGACAGTTTATTTAACTTACCTGATATTATTATTCTAATATTTTTTATGTCATTCTCTTTTGCGGTAATGAATCCTACCAATGGTTCAACTCCAAAGGTAATGTATTTTCCTATTTTTGCGAAATTTAGAATAAAATTATCCCTCAGCTTCTCCAATTCCATCAAGGATTTATTCTTTTGAAAGTAATTTACTCCCGATTCTACTATATCTTGATAATCAGTATGTGTTAATTTTTCATACCAGGAAGACAAAGGCGAATCATATATATCCACTATATTTTCTATCTTGAAATCGCCTTCGGGAATTATAAACTCTTTAGCAAAAGATTTCTTCTCTCCCCTTATCTTGGCTCTGATACAGCCAATTATATTATTGAGGTCTATATTTATTTTAATAAACCTTCTTAAAAAAAGTTCCTCTGTTTCAATTATTTCTACTTCACTAATTTTATTAAACATCATAATGTATCTTTCTTTATCCAAAATAAAATCTATTATCTCCGGGTCATTATACTTGCTATACTCCGAGAAGGTTTTTTTTATTAGAAACTCAAAAGAAGCGGGGATATCTTCATATTTTTCATCTTTAACCGCTAAATTGAGTTTTTCTATACTTATGGTTCCGATTGGCGAAAATAATTCATTAGAAATATCTTTTTTTAAGTATTTCGATTTTATAAGAATCTTAATATTGTGAAAATCATACTTGCAGGCAAAGGTGAAATAAAGAAAGTTAAAAGTAGAGACTTTCGAGATGCTTTTTATTATGTCATAAGCGTGTAATAGTTCTTGATTTAATGAATCTTCAAAATTTGCAGGATTACGTAGGTCAAAAGAATAATCATTTAAATCACTTTCGGTCAATATTTTTAAAGCAGACGCGACATCACTTGATTTTATCATCCTGTCTAATATATCTTTATTTAATAATCCCTTTTCCAGCTTCTTAACTATTCCGTTAGCAAAAGCGTATTCTTCCTGATTATTAGTATCTGCAGTAAAATATTTAAACATAAATAAACCTTTCTCTCATTAACTACAAAATAGGTATCTTTATTAAAATGTAAATTAATCGTTAGTTTCAAATGCAATTTTTATTATATAGCTAAAAATTTAAAATTAAAAGCGAAAAACCGTAATTCAAAACTTAAAACTTTCTTTCTCGGTACTAAATTTTAAGTTTTAGTTTTTGCTTCTTTATCTTTTCATTTTTGCTATATAACATGCAAGACAAGTAAGATGAAAATCAATAGATAAAATAATATATTTAAATTTTTAATTTTAAGTTATGGTTTTACGTTTTGCGCTTTTCATTTTTTGTTTTATTACTATATATTAATTAGGGCTTACGAAAAAAGGAGATTCCCATACAATTTAATTAAATAAATCTTTGCTTATTTGTATTTCTAATTCTTCCCGGATTTTTTTCAATAAAAATTCTAAGGAAATATTTTTTCTTATTTTACCGAAACCGATAACTACTCCACCTTTTATCGGTAGATAGGAAGTGGATAATTTTAGTTTACCCTTCTTGCCTTTGGATTTCAGTTCTCTATTTATATCTTCTACAAAACTTTCGGATATTTTATCCCGATCTGAATGGTCAATAAAAATAGTTTCATCTCCGGTTTCAATATTATCTAATATCATTTTTTTTATAATATTAAGATAATCCTTATCCTCCAATTTTAAAATACTTTCTGAAGCTTTATTAAAAACATCCTCAATGATTTTTTGTTTTTCCGATAAAATAATTTTTTTTGCTTCTAAATTAGCCTCGGTTAATATTTTACTTTTCTTTAAGGATGCTTCTTGTTTGGATCTGTGTAATATTATATTTTTGATATTCTCTGCTTCTTTTTTGCCTTTTTTTATAATATTATTTGCCTTATCTTCCGCTTGAGCAATAATTTTATCTGCTTGAATTTTGGCATCAGATATAATTTTTTCATTTATATCTTTAATAGTCATATAACATTCGTCCTTTTATAAATTTATTCCGTTGAAAAGTAACAGAGAAGCCAACAATGAGAATACTGCATAAGTTTCTACCATAGTAACCATTACTATTGCTTTTCCAATACCTTCCGGGTTCCTGGCGGCTAAGCCTATGGCTGCAGCAGCAGTTTTCCCTTGATACCATCCGGAAAAGAAACCTACCACACCTACCGGTATACAGGAAAAGAATATCTGCCATCCCTGATCTAAGTCCAGGGGGATTGGTGAACCTCCAAGAATACCCGTTTTCATTAAGACCCAAAATCCGACCAGCAAACCATAAATACCTTGAGTCCCGGGAAAGGCTTGTAAAAATAATACCAAACCAAATTTTTCCGGTTCTTCGGTTAGTACTCCTATCCCGGCAGCTCCGGCTATACCTACTCCGATACCGGAACCTGAACAGGCTAACCCTATAGCTATTGCAGAACCTAAGAATGCAATTACTATTCCTTGTGTAATCATATTTTCCTCCTATTTCTAATTAATATTATTATAAATCAGTCGTTAGTGAATAAAACTAGCGTAGAGCGTACAGCGTTTAGCGTATAGTAAAATTCGTATCTCGTGAATCGTATATCGTTAAGAGAATAAAAATCATGAGACAAAATTAAAAACTATTTACATACAAACAATTACTTTTAATATAGTGGTCGAATAAATTCGACCTGTTATCATTCTCTGTCATTCCCGCGAAAGCGGGAATCTATCCTTGATTCTTAACTAGTCGTTAGTATAAATTCAAGATGTAAGTTTTCAGTTCTCGGTATGAAGCTAAAAATTTAAAGCGAATAACGAAAAACCATAATTCAAAACTTAAAACTTTTTTCTTAATACTAAATTTTAAGTTCTGTTTTTTACTTTTTTAACTTTTCATTTTTGTTAAATAGTATACGAGAAAAAAAAGATGAAAATTAATAGATAAAACAATATATTTAAATTTTAAATTTTGAGCTATGGCTTTACGTTTTGCGCTTTTCGTTTTTAATTTATAATTAGGGCAAGTTTTATTACTTCACCTAAAAGATTATAATAACATTTCTTTTTCTCTTATTTTGTCTTATGAATTCTGTCTTCTTCTTTTCCAACTATACGCTCCACGCTGTACGCTCTACGCTAATTTCGCTATACGCTCTACGCTATATTTGCACTTTTATATATTTAGTGATGAGTTTAAATGGTCTAAAAGGGGTTCCTCCACCTTCATAAAACTTAGTAAAATATTCTACATACTGTAAACGAGTCGAATGGATGAATGCCCCCATACCGCTTATTACCAAATTAAACAGATGTCCAATAAGAAAAACTAAAGCTGCTAGAATAGTTCCAATAAAGGGAATGTCTTTAAATAACATTACAAAATTATTAACCACCACTGCCAATACTGCGGTTGATAATCCCAGGGCAAATAGTCGTGAATAAGATAGGATATCGCTAAAATAGCCTATAGTATCATATAAACTCAGTACCCCACCGGCAGCTTTTAGTATAATATTCTTATTTGACCTTCCCTGGGTGATAACTATAGATAACAATCCCGCCCAAATTATATATTTTGTAATATTTATAAACCCTGCCAAGGAACTAATAGCACTTGCTATTATAAATAGAAGTAATCCGGAAATTAATAACAACCATGAGCCTTGATCCATCAAGCCTGTTTTAATTTTATTTTCCTTAACGTTTGCAATAAATTTAATGATAATTCCGGTATAAATTTGAATTACTCCCAGAGATAGAGATATTAGTAGTAGAGGCATGGGATTTTTTATCGGGTCGAGCAAGGCTATTGTATCTATTAAAAATGTTTTTATAAATAAAATATTCTCCGGAAAATAATTAAGGGCATCCCCCATCCAGCTGCCCATAATCGCCCCCATTATAAAAGTAGATAATCCACCCAAAAAGAATAATCTGAAAAATTTCTTTACTGTTCCTTCAAATTTGAATTTTGCCAAAGCCCAGTAAGATAAAACAGCAATAACCAAGCCATAACCGGCATCAGATAAACACATTCCGAAAAAAATAAAATAAAAGGGAGCAAATAAAGGAGTGGGGTCAAATTCTTTATATTTGGGGATTCCATACAGTTCTGTTATCGATTCAAAAGGTTCTACAAATTTATTATTAGCTAAAGCAACCGGGATATCATCTTCTTCGTTGGGGTCGCTAAAGACTATCTCCAGCTCTTTTGTTTTATTAAATAGACTCTTTTTCATTATATCTATGTTTTTTTCTAAGATCCATCCTTCGATAATTATAACTTTTTTAGTCATCTTTAAATATATTTCTATATCTTTTCTGCTTTTTAGAAGACTCAGGTAATCAAAGGCAAGATATAATGACAAATTCTCTCTATACAGTTTTCTGCTTGCGTCAGAAATTACTCTTCTCTTTTCTCTGATGCTTTCTAATTCCTCGGAAATATCTTTTAAAATATTTTTGGGGGTTTTGGTGAATTCTGTGTGAACTTGCAAAGAATCAAAATTGTACTTATCCAGTACCTTTTTAATAGTTGTATAATATTCGGTAATTGAAATAATTACTATCTTGCATCGTTTTTTATCTTCGGTAAATTTATTTATTTCAATCTCTTTTCCTATTTTTCTTACTTCTTCCAAGCATGAAATAAAATCTTTTAAGGGTAGAGTTCCTACGATGATTTTAGTACTTTTTGTTCCCTCTAAATCCTCTAGTTTTAAGTTTAATTCCTTCCACTCTTCTAATTGCTCTTGTATTTTTAGAATATGATTTTCTCTATTTTTCAGCTCTTTCAGTTTTCCATCTAATTCTTTACACTTATCATAAATCTTTTTATAATTAAACCGAGAAAACAATAAAGGTAATTTTTTATAATCGTAGACATTATCAGTAGTGAGTGTGGATATATCGGATTTTTTAGGTTTATCTATAAAATTTGATAGATAATCTATACAGTATTTTACTTCCGGCAACGCGGATATACTTTCGGTATTATTTGTTTCATTAAAATCCGATAAACTTGACTTTTTCGATTTAGGTGTAACATCTTTTATTTGGACACAGCCCGTTTTTTGGAGTTCTTCAATAATTTTATCCTTTAATTCAAGATGAGTAAAAATATTTACTTTTTTTACCTTGCAAACAGCCATTATTTACCTTCCACAACATTTTTAATTACTATTTTTACTGCTTTATCAATATTTTTTAAAGCTTTTTTACTTAGTTCTTCTTTTTCTCTTTCACTTTTTTTTATAATATTATCTGCTTCCCCCCTGGCTAATTTTTCTTCCTTTTCGATTATTATTTTTCCTTCTTTTATAGCTTCTTCTTTAATCCTTTCAATCAGTTTTTTTGCTTTTTCGTGCGCATTATCAATTATTATTTCAACTTGATCATTGGCCTCTTTGATAATCTTATCTGCAGTATGTTCAGTTCTTTTAACTTCTGAAATAATTTTATCTATCAAAAAATTCACCTCTCGATAACTAATAAAATACTTTATAAAATAATGCTGAATAAGATATAAACAAGTTACTTTTAAATTAATATTTACAAAAAATTATAACATATTAGATGATTATTCTCAATACTTAATCGTATCGCGTATTGCGTATCGAGTATCGCGCTAAAAAAAATAATAATCTAAATACAATTATAGAATTCAAATCTTATTTTTACATACTTTTAATTTCTTTTAATAATCTTCTTATTATTATTTTATCGTTGGATTTAGCGATTATTTTGCCTTTTTTAAAGAGTACTCCTTTTTCCTTATTAAATGCTACCCCCATATCAGCTTCTTTTGCTTCACCTGGCCCATTTACCATACAACCCATAACCGCAATAGTTAGTGGCTTATTGATTTTACGTATCTGTCTTTCCACTTTTCTTACGATTTCACTTAGGTTTACCTCGCATCTCCCACAGGTTGGGCAAGAAATTAAATTAGGATTTCTTTGTCTAAGATGAAGAGCTTTTAATATCTCATACCCAACTTTTATCTCTTCCACGGGGTCTCCAGTCAGTGATACTCTAATGGTATCACCGATTCCTTGAAATAATAGTGAGCCAATCCCCACAGATGATTTAATAATTCCCTGAAAAGGCGGGCCAGCTTCAGTAATCCCTAAATGTAAAGGATAATCATATTTTGAGGAAAATATAATATTTGCAGCGATAGTATTAGTTATATCTGTGGACTTAATGGAGAATATTATATTATGATAGTCGAGTTCATCTAAAATATTGATAACATTTACAGCACTTTCTACTAAGGCCTGAGGAGTCGCTTTTTTGTATTTCTTCAGTATATTTTTATCTAACGAACCGGAGTTTATACCAACTCTAATAGGTAAATTCTCTTTCTTTGCTGATTTTATAACTAACTTAATTTTCTCATCAGCGCCAATATTTCCGGGGTTTATCCTTAATCCATCTGCACCACACTCAATTGATTTTAGGGCTAATTTGTAATCATAGTGAATATCAGCAACTAAGGGTATATTAATTTCTTTTTTTATCAATGGTAACGAATAACATGATTCTAAGTTCGGAACAGCTACTCTTACCAGCTCACAGCCTTCTTCTTCCATTCTTTTTATCTGTGATACCGTATCTGCTACATTTTTTGTTTCAGTATTAGTCATTGATTGAACTGAAATCGGAGCATTACCACCAATTTCCAGTCTGCCTACCTTCACGCTCCGGGTTTTTCTTCTTATATACATCGCTTTCAATTACCTTCTTTTTCTACTTAATAAAAATTCTCAAAATATCTTTATAAGTAGCAATTATAAAAATGATTACCATAAGAGATATTCCGATTAAGTACATTAAATTTATTTTTTCGGGTTCCAGCGGCTTACCCCTTAATTTTTCTATAGCTAAAATTAATAAATGCCCGCCATCTAAAATAGGAATAGGAAGAAGATTAAATAAACCTATAAATATACTTAAAATTGCCGTAAAATATAACAAATTCAAAAACCCTAATTTTGCTGCTTCTCCGGTCATTTGAGCTATGCCTAACGGTCCTGCTATCTCAACAGGGACTTTGCCGGTAATCATTTCCATTGTATTAGTAAATATTAATTTGATAATATTTATAGTTGCAATTAAACCTTTGGAAAAGGCCGAAAAAATATTTATCTTTTCGACAGATATTTCAAAGGTAATTCCGATTAAACCCTTTTTGTAGCTCTCATCGTATTCGGGAATTACAAAAACCTCAATAATCTCCCCTGCCCTATCCAGGGTTATCTGTAATTTTTCTCCCGAACTTTTATTTATAGTATTTGCAATTTTATTAGGGTCTTCCATGTTTGTTGAATTGATTGCTATAATCTTATCTCCGGGAAGTATGCCCGCTTGTTCAGCAGGGCCATTTTCTATAACTGTCGAGATACAATTGGTAACTACGGGAACTCCGTTGGTAAAGAATATAATACTAAATATGACAACTGCGGTTACAATATTCATAAAAGGGCCTAAGGCTACTATTAATGCTCTAATTCCCAATGTTTTCCTGTCAAATCTTTGTTCTTCTGGTACTTCCTCCGATGCTTCTTTAATACCTTCTTGCCCCATTTCCCCAGCCATTTTTACATACCCGCCAAGAGGAATTAAGCAGATTTGATATTCTGTTTGGTTTTTTGTAAATCCCAATATTCTTGGCCCGAAACCAAAGGCAAATTTATATACCCTCACTCCGGATGCTTTAGCTGCAATGAAATGACCGAATTCGTGAAAGAATACTAATATACTAAAAACAAATATAAAGGCAATTGCGGTTATCATTTTTACTCCTAAACAAATTTAAAACTTAAAGCTAAAAGCGAAAAACCATAATTCAAAACTCAAAACTTTTTCTCTCAATATAAAAATTTAAGTTCTGTTTTTTCTTCTCTAGTTTTTCATTTTTACTACATAGCATGCGAAATAAGATATATAAAACTTAACATACAATGATAAGTATTTGAATTTTAAATTTTGAGCTATGGCTTTACGTTTTGCACTTTGCGCTTTTCGCTATTTTTTATTTGTACAAAAATTTAAAGCTCTCTCCCTGGCCCAATAGTCAGCATCCAAGATGTCACTAATGTTGGGGCTATACTTCAGCTTGTGTTCTTTCATGGTGTTTTGAATAATAACAGGGATTTCTGAAATTCTTATTTTACAATTTAAGAAAGCATTAACTGCGATTTCGTTTGCTCCGTTTAATACTGCTGGCATCGTTCCTCCCCGTTCTAAGGCTTGATAGGCAAGTTTAATACAAGGGAATTTATTAAAATTAGGTTTTCTAAAAGTTAATTGGCCTATTTTGTTTAAATCTAATCGTGAAAAGTTATTAATAATTCTATTGGGATAAAATAAAGCGTACTGTATGGGAATCCTCATGTCATGTTCACTTATTTGGGCCATAATAGTGCCATCTATGAATTGCACCATTGAGTGTATATAGCTTTGAGGATGGATTACGATTTCTATTTTATCAGCCGGTATATTAAAAAACCATTTTGCTTCAATTACTTCTAATCCTTTATTCATTAAGGTAGCTGAATCAATGGTAACTTTTTTCCCCATTTTCCAGGTAGGGTGATTCAGCGCGTCCTCAACTGTTACATTTTTTAGAGCAGTCTCAGTTAAATCATAAAGTGCTCCTCCGGAGGCAGTTAAAATAATTTTTTCGACGCAGTCTTTTTGTTCATTCTTTAGGCACTGTAAAATTGCACTATGCTCACTATCTATTGGTAATATTTTTGAATTTTTTAATTTTGCTTCTTTAACTAATAATTCACCGGCCACTACCATTGCTTCCTTGCTGGCCAAAGCTACATTTTTCCCCTTTTTTACCGCTTCATAAGTAGGTATAAGAGATGCTATTCCGGTGATAGCTACCACAATAATATCGGCTTCCTTTAGAGTTGAGATATTTATTAATCCGTTAGTCCCCCATAATATTTTAATATTATTTTGCTTATTTAAATTCTTTTTTAAATTCCTGGCCACATATTCATCTTTAACTACTGCAATTTTAGGTTTAAAAAATATTATCTGTTCCTTAAGAAGGGTTGTATTTTCCCAACCGCTTAGGCCTATTACTTCAAATTCATTCAAATATTTTCGTATAACCTCTAAAGTTTGTTGTCCTATCGAACCGGTTGAACCCAGTATAACTATTTTTTTTCTCATAATCAAATCCTTACTTTCCAAAATATTAGTTAATTAATTCTATCAAATAAATCCGACCCATACATAAAAGCAATACTCTATAAAAAAGTTTTAAGTTTTAAATTATGGTTTTTCGCTTTACTCTTTAAATTTTTAGCTTTTCTGATTTTTACTATACGCCAAACGCTATACGCTCCACGCTAAGTTTATTCACTAACTGACTAATTTACTATTAACAAAGTTATACAATAATAAAATACGGGAGCTGTAAATATCAGACTATCAAGGCTGTCTAATATTCCTCCATGACCCGGGATTAAAGTCCCCGAATCTTTAACTCCTGAACCTCTTTTTAATGCGGATTCAAATAAATCGCCCATTTGAGCTGTTATTGCTATAATCAAACCAAGAGAAAGTAATTCATTAAAATTTATATTTAACCAATCTTTTAAGGCAAATGTACCGGCAATACTAAATATAATCCCCCCGATTGACCCTTCAATGGTTTTTTTGGGGCTTATTTTGGGAAATATTTTATTTTTACCAAATTTAGTGCCGATAAGATAAGCCCCGGTATCGTTAGCCCAAGTAATAATTAACAAAGAAATAAGATAATAATTTCCATTGGGTAAATCTTTTATTTTTAGTATAAAGGCAAGCAAATATCCCAAATAAATGCTTCCAAAAATTGTAATGGATAACTCAGCTAATATCTTAGAATAATCCTTTTTTAATAGCTGAAAAATAAAAGTTATCATAATAATAAAAGTAATAATTATATTTTCGATATAGTAATTAAAGCAATGGATATCGTAAACTGTTATTACGATGAAGTATAAAGTTAGCAGACTGGCTAATATGTATGATGGTCTATATCCACGTTTGTGAGCTATGCTGTCTAATTCTTTCAATCCCAACAAAGCGATTATTATAACAATTATAAAAAAGGGGAACCCTTTCCAAAATATTGTCAAAAAAGATAAGAAAACCCCTATAATAATTATAATAGTTCTCTTTAAAAAATTATTAGACTTTCCCTCCATATTTTCTCACTCTTTTTTGGAAATTTATTATTGCTTCTACTAAATTATTTTCACTGAAGTCAGGCCAAAAAATAGGAGTTACCCAAAATTCTGTGTAAGCAACCTGCCAGATCATAAAATTACTTATTCTCATTTCGCCTGCCGTTCTAATTAGAAGGTCGGGGTCAGGAAGATTGTGGGTATATAAATTATTTTTAATAATATTTTCGTTAATTTCTTTAATATCTATTTTATTTTCGACTATTTTTAGTGCTATAGATTTAAAGGCATCAACAATTTCAGCTCTCCCGCCATAGTTAATTGCAATATTTAGAATAAGTTTATTATTCTTCCTGGTAGATTTAGATAATTCATTCATCGTTTCATTAAGCGAGTTAGGGAGTTCGTTTAATCTTCCTATAAAATTTATTTTTATATTATTTTTAATTAAATTTTCTTTTTCTTTATTCAAAACTCTTTCAAACAATTTTATCAGGTAGTTTATTTCGTTTTTAGGACGTTTCCAATTTTCTGTAGAAAAAGCAAAAAGAGTTAATATAGGAATATTAAAATTTAAACAGCTAGTTATCACTCTTCTAACTGTTTTTGCACCCTCCCTGTGCCCTGCGCTTCGAGGTAACCCTTTTTTTTCTGCCCACCGGCCATTTCCATCCATTATAATTGCCAGATGTTTAGGTAATTTATTTTTATCAAATATTTCATTTTTATATCTTTTATAATTACTAATAATTACCACCTATAAAAAAACCCCCTTTTAAAATATATTAATGAAAAATAGATTATTATAGATTAAAATTAGAAGGGGGTTATATTTTTTATATTTTTATTCCTTTATTATTGCTTCACTTGGACAAGCATCGGCACAAGCTCCACAATCTGTACACTTGTTTTTATCAATTACATAAGTTTCTTCTCCCTCGGAAATTGCTTCTGCAGGACATTCATCAACACAGATACCGCATTTGATGCATTCATCAGTAATTTTATAAGCCATGTAAAACTCCTTTCTTTATTTAATGATCTAAAACGATTTTTTATACTTCCATAATTTCTTTTTCTTTAAGCTCTAATAATTTATCAATACTTTTAGTATATTCATCTGTTAATATTTGTACTTTATTCTGGTACTTTTTACATTCATCTTCTGAAATATTGTTTTCTTTCTCCTCTTTTTTTATCGAATCATTCACTTCTCTTCTTATGTTTCTTATGCCTATCTTTCCATTTTCCGCTACTTTTTTTACCAGTTTTACTAACTCTTTTCTTCTTTCTTCGTTTAGTGGTGGTATGGTAAGTCGAATAATATTACCATCGGTAGACGGAGCTAATCCTAAATCAGATTTCCATATTGCTTTTTCGATTTCAGAAAGGCAATTTTTATCCCAGGGTTGGATAACTATTAAATTTGATTCCGGAATAGAAATATTTGCTATTTGTTTTAAAGGTGTTAATGTACCATAATAAGATATTTTTATCCGATCTACCAAGCTTGAAGAAGCTCTTCCTGTTCTTATATGAGCAAGTTCATCCCTTAATGCTTTAATTGTTTTTTCCATTTTAACCTTTGTTTCATCTAATAAATCCTGCAGCATATTTATCCCCCCTTCACTATTGTCCCAATTTTTTCACCAAACACAACTCTTCTAATATTTCCAGTAGTATTAAAGTTAAAAACGATTACCGGAATATTATTTTCCATGCATAAAGAAATGGAGGTTGCATCCATAACCTTTAGGCCTTTATTTAGGAATTCGAGAAATCCTAAACTATGAAATTTTATTGCTTTTGAATTTTTTAATGGGTCGGATTCGTATATACCATCAACTTTTGTAGCTTTAAGAATCGCTTCCGTATTCAGTTCAATTGCCCTTAAGGCAGCAGCGGTATCTGTGGTAAAGTAAGGATTTCCTGTTCCGGCAGCTAAAATTACTATTCTATTTTTCTCTAAATGTCTAATTGCCCTTCTTCTAATATATGGTTCTGCGATTGCTTTCATCTCGATTGCAGTTTGCACCCTTGTTTCAATGTTTAATTTTTCTAAAGAATCTTGAAGGGCTAAGGCGTTAATCACAGTTGCTAACATACCCATATAATCAGCAGAAACTCGATTTATACCTTTTTCACTACCCTCTTGGCCTCTAAAGATATTCCCCCCTCCAATTACAATAGCTGTTTGCACTCCAAATTCTCTTATCTCGGCAATTTCTTTAGCGATAAAATTAATCTTTTGCATATCGATACCATAACCTCTTTCTCCTGAAAGTGATTCACCGCCAAGTTTTAAAAGGATTCTCTTATATGCTGGCTTTTTCATAATTTTATCCTTCACCATCTTAATTAGTCGTTAGTGAATAGTGAATAGTCGTTAGTATTAAATACAAAATACAAGTTTTCGGTTTACGGTTCTCTGACTCCTGACTTCTATTCTCTTAACGAGATACGATTCACGAGATACGAGATACGAATTAGATTTCTTCGCCGAGTTGGAATCTGGCAAATCTTCTAATTACAATATTTTCGCCTAATTTTGCAATTAACTCTAATAATAGTTGATTAATATTCTTGTTATTGTCTTTAATAAATACTTGTTCTTTTAGGCAGTTTTCCTTAAAATATTTTTCCAATTTACCTTCCACGATTTTTTCAATAATCGGGGCAGGTTTGCCTGTTTTTTCAACTTGCGCAAGAAATATCTCTTTTTCTTTTTCGATTATATCGTTAGGAACATCTTCTCTGGAAATAAACTTGGGATTTGAGGCTGCAATTTGCATAGTTATATCTTTTGCAAATTCTTTAAACTCTTCAGTATTAGCTACAAAATCGGTTTCACAATTTATTTCGACTAAAACTCCTATTTTACCGTATAAATGAATGTAGGATTCTATTTTTCCGTTTAGTGCTTTACGGTTTAATTTTGAAGAAGCTGCATCTATCCCTTTTTTACGTAAATACTCCATTGCTTTTTCCAGGTCTCCCTCAGTAGCTTTTAAAGCTTTTTTGCAATCCATCATTCCCGCACTTGTTTTTTCTCGTAATTCCTTAACCATTTGGGCAGTTATATTCATCCTTATCTCCTTGTTTTGTTTAAATATATAAATTCGTCGTAGTTTTAAATATAATTTATAGATTTTTATTATATAATTAAAAATCGAAAACTAAAAGCGAAAAACCGTAATTCAAAACTAATCAATGAACCAATTAACTAATTCTCCAATTTGCCAATTAATTAAGTGAGTTAGCTGGTCTACAAGTAAATCGTGTAATATGTATTAAGTAACCTGTTCTTGTAAATTTAGAACTATAATTCTATTACTCATTGCTATTTTTTTTGTGCCTTCTGACTCCTTAATCCTGTTTTCTTAGCAAGATACGATTCACGAGATACGAGATAGTTTTGTGCTTTCCATTTTTCGTTTTATTACTATATGCTAATTAGGGCTTACAGAAAAAGGAAATTCCTATACAATTAGATTATGCACTAACTTTTTCAGTTTCGTTTTCAATAGTTAATTTCTTCCCTTCAATAACTGCATCGGCTATAACTGAAGAAATTAGTTTTACTGCTCTTATCGCATCATCATTCCCTGGAATTACATAATCAATTTCATCCGGGTTACAATTTGTATCCACAATTGCCACTATGGGAATAGAAAGTTTAATGGCTTCAGCAACAGCAATATTCTCTTTTTTGGGGTCAATTATAAATACTGCATCTGGAAGTTTTTCCATATTTTTAATCCCGGTTAATATTTTTTCAAGTTTCTCTTTTTCTCTTTTTAAGCTTATTACTTCTTTTTTAGGAAGAACTTCGAACATATTATTATTTTCCATTTCTTCCAATTCAAAAAGCCTTTTTACTCTTTTTTTTATGGTATCGAAATTAGTTAATATTCCACCTAACCATCTATAATTTACATAAAACATTCCGCATCTCTCAGCTTCATTTTTAATCGCTTCCTGAGCCTGTTTTTTTGTTCCCACAAATAGTATATTACCGCCATTACTAGATATTTCTCTTACAAAATTATATGCTACCTCGATTAACTTTACAGTCTGCTGAAGATCTATAATATATATATTATTTCTTTCAGTAAAGATGTACGGTTTCATCTTGGGATCCCATCGGCGCATTTGGTGACCAAAATGTACCCCCGCCTCTAGCAATTGCTTCATCGAAATTATACTCATCTATCATCCTCCAATTTTCTTTTTCATATTTTAATTATCTATTTTTTTTACGATTTAAAAATTATCATAAATCGTTATAACTTATGCATAATAAGTACACAAAATCAAAGATAGTATAACACAGTTTTTTTTCTAAATCAAGAAAATATAATACCGTATCTCGTATCTCGTGAATCGTATCTCGTACAAAATAGCGTATAGCTTTAAGCGTAGAGCGTATACATTTGGTTATATGGTTAGTTAGTTAATAAAAATAAATCAGTGCAAACCTGTCAACTAATTAACTATATAAACGTTCAACTATCTAATAAATATTATTTACTAATAAGCATGACATTAATTTATAAATCCCGGTATCCTCGTAGGACAGGCGTCTCGCCTGTCAAAGATAGATTTCCACTCCCCGATCAAGTCGAGGACAAGTTTTACAGGAATGGCAGATAATGATGACGACTCGAATAAATTTTACCTATATTAAAAATAATTGTTTATATGTAAATAGTTTTCAATTTTGTCTTATGATTTTTGTTCTCTTAACGAGATACGATTCACGAGATACGAGATACGAATTATGCTAACGACTATCTAATCGGTGAATTGGTCAATTGGCCAATTGGTGAATTGGTGAATCACAGAATATATCTACTTAAATCTTCGTTCTTTACTATGCTTTGTAATTTTTTCTTTACATATTTTCTATCAATTTTAAATTGTTTCTTCTTGAGGTTAGGGGCGTCAAAAGAGATATCTTCTAATAATTTTTCCAAAATAGTATACAGCCTTCTTGCCCCGATATTTTCGGTCTGCTCATTTACTAAAAAAGCAGTTTCGGCAATCTCTTCAATAGCGTCATCCGCAATTTCTATTTTCAAACCTTCGGTAGCAAGTAAGGCAACGTATTGCTTTATTAATGAATTGCAAGGTTCGGTTAATATTCTTTTTAAATCTTCCTTATTTAAAATATTTAATTCAACTCTGATAGGAAAACGTCCTTGTAACTCAGGTATTAAATCAGAAGGCTTTGAGGTGGTAAAAGCACCGGCAGATATAAATAAAATATGGTCGGTCTTTACTGCTCCATATTTAGTCATAACTGTTGAGCCCTCAATAATAGGTAATATATCTCTTTGAACTCCTCCCCTGGATACATCCGGCCCGTATGATTTTTCTTGCCTGGCAATTTTATCGATTTCGTCAATAAAAACAATCCCTAAATTTTCCACTCTTTCAATAGCGGCTCGAATTACTTCATCCATATCTATCAACTTTTGAGTTTCAGTATAGATTAATATTTTACGGGCCTCGGCAATGGTAACTTTCTGTTTTTTTCTTTTTTGGGGGAACATTCTGCCCAGAATATCTTTAAAATTGATTCCCATCCCTTCTATCCCTGAATTAGAAAAAACTTCTACCGTAGGTTGAATGTTTTCCTCGACTTCGATTTCAATTATTCTATTTTCCAACTCGCCTTTTTCTAATTTTTCTTTAAACTTTTTTCTAGTCCTTTCAAATCTTTCTTCCCTTTCATCCTTTTTTGGTAAGATAGCAAGAGATTCTTTCTTTTTTTCTTCGTCTCCGGAATAAAATGAACCATCTAAAATATTTGGTTGTCGTTCTTTTCTTTTGGTTGAAACAGGAAATAAATAATCTATTATCTTCTCATCAACCATCTGCTTTGCCTTGTCTTCCACCTTACTAGCCCATTCTTTACGAACCAATTGTACACCTACTTCGGTTAAATCCCTGATTATGGATTCCACATCTCTTCCTACGTAACCTACTTCGGTAAATTTTGTTGCTTCAACTTTTACGAAAGGGGCTTTAACTAATTTTGATAATCTTCTAACAATCTCTGTTTTTCCAACTCCGGTAGGCCCGATCATTATAATGTTCTTTGGAGTCACTTCATCTACTAATTCCGGAGATAATTTTTGCCTTCTGATTCTATTCCTCAAAGCTATGGCTACAGCTTTTTTAGCATTATCTTGTCCAATTATATATTTATTAAGTTCGGTAACAATTTGTTGGGGGGTTAAATCATTAATCAATTATGTTTCCTCCTTTCTTTTCTATTATAATTTTTCTACTGCTATCTTATCATTGGTATAGATACAGATTGAAGCAGCGATTTGTAATGATTTTAAAGCTATTTCGTGGGCAGATAATTTCGAATATTTAACCAAAGCCTTTGCTGCCGCTAATGCATAGGGACCACCTGAACCGATAGCAGCGATATTATCATCCGGTTCTATTATATCACCAGTTCCGGAAACTATAAATATATGTTCTTTGTCAGCAACAATTAATATCGCTTCTAATTTTCTTAAGATTTTATCAGTCCGCCACTCTTGAGCTAAAGAAACAACCGCTTTGGGTAAATTTCCGTGAAGTTCTTCTATTTTCTTTTCAAATCTTTCAAAAAGAGTTATGGCATCTGCGCTTGCTCCGGCAAATCCGGTAAGAACTTTATCGTTATAAATTTTTCGAATCTTTTTCGTATTGTTCTTCATAATAGTATTTCCCATACTTATCTGGCCATCACCGGAAATAGCCACTTCACCTTTATGTTTTATCGCTAAAATTGTAGTTCCTTTAAACATTTTTTATTTCATCTCCTTTTAAATCTCTAACATTAAGACCTGGGATGAGATTTATTATAAGTTATTTTTAATCTTTCTTTAGTAATATGAGTATATATTTGAGTAGTAGATAAGCTCTCATGCCCTAAAAGTTCCTGAACTGAACGTAAATCCGCTCCGCCTCCCAAAAGATGGGTGGCAAATGAATGCCTTAAAACATGCGGACTTATCTTTTTATTTAAACCAGCTATTTTCATATATTTGATAATAATTCTACGTATGCTTCTTGCCGATAACCTTCCTCCGAAACGATTTAACAAAAATGCATTCATTTCTTTTCTGTTTATAGCTATTTTTTTTATAAATCGATTTCTACTGGCTATATATTCTTGTATTGCCTTTATGCTCGGGTTACCTAGAGGAAGAATTCTTTCCTTTGAACCCTTTCCAAATACTCTAACAGTTTTTTCATCCAGGTCTATATCCTGAATATTCAAATTCACCAGTTCTCCAACCCTCATCCCGGTGCCATAAAGCAGTTCAAGGATTGCCCTGTCTCTAATTCCAAATATTGTATTCCCGGGCGGTGCTTCGATAAGTTTGTTAATTTCTTGTAAGTACAAAAAATAAGGTAACTTCTTTTCTATCTTAGGTGTTGTTAAATTGATAGTCGGATTAATTTTTATTATGCCTTCTCTTGATATAAATTTAAAGAAAGAACGGATGGTAGATATTTTTCTGCAAACACTTCTTACCGAATAATCACCTTTCTTCAAATATACAATGTATTTTCGCATAATACTGTGGTCAATATATTGTATATTATTTCTCTTTAATATTTTGTACTCCGCTAAATAATTTGAAAATTGTAATAAATCATTTTTATAGGAAATGATAGTATTATTGGAATAATTTTTTTCATTCTTTAGAAAAGAAATATAGGAATTTATGTGTTCTTTCAAATTTAAATTCTCCTCCTATTTTAATTTTTGTTGAGGAGTCAATTTTTCCTATTTACTGCTATCTGCTGATTATTTTTTATCTTCTTTAATAAAATGCTTATAGTCACAAGCTGAATTACTGCATTTATAATAAAAACCGTTTTTTTTATCTTTAATTAGCACTAAGATATGATTACATTGGGGGCACTTTTTGTCAACCGGTTTATTCCAGGACACAAATGAACATTTCGGATAATTGCTGCATCCATAGAAGGTCCTCCCTTTTTTAGTTTTTTTTCTAATTATCTCTCCCGAGCATCCCTCCTCGGGACAAGACACGCCAATTTTATCTAAAAAAGGTTTTGTATTTTTGCATTTTGGGAATCTCGAACAAGCTAAAAATTTGCCAAAACGCCCATTTTTTACCAACATCTTACTGCCACACTTGTCGCATACTTCATCACTGAATACTTTTGGCATTTCAATCTTTTGCGCTTGGCCACCTTTTTCTAAATCATTGGAAAATGCTTTGTAAAATATTCTCAGCACATCTTCCCATTTTTTTTTATCAGACTCAACTTCGTCGAGCTGTTTCTCCATTTTTGCAGTGAAAGTAATATTTACAATATCGGAAAAATATCGAATTAAAAATGAGTTTACCGTTATTCCTAATTCTGTAGGTCTAAATTTTTTATCTATTTTTTCCACATATGTCCGATATTGTAAGGTGCTTATAGTCGGTACGTAGGTACTGGGACGTCCTATCCCTTCTTTTTCTAATCTTTTTACCAGACTGGCTTCTGTATATCGGGGAGGAGGCTTGGTAAAAGATTGGTTTGCTTCAATTTTTTCCAACCTGAGCTGATCTTTTTCTTTAAGGTCAGGAATTTTATCTAAATTTTGATTGTTTTGACCGGATAGTATCATATACCCCTTAAATAGTATCTTAGAGCCGGAAGTTCTAAAGATGTACTTTCCTGATTCTATATCTATAGTAATTTTCTCCAGATAGGCAGCTTTCATTCTGCTCGCAACAAATCTTTGCCAGATTAAATTATATAATCTATATTGGTCATTAGTCAGATATTTTCTAATCGATTCCGGATGGTTGAATATATATGTAGGTCTGATGGATTCATGAGCATCCTGAATCCTTGCATTTTTACTTTTATTTCCCCCTTTTTTTAAACTTTGAGATGATTTGGCAAAATCTTTTCCGAAATGTTCCTCAATATATTTTTTCGCTTCAATCTTTGCTTCATCAGATACTCTTACCGAGTCAGTCCGCATATAAGTAATTAAACCGATATTTCCTTTGGTACCCAGGGTAATACCCTCATATAATTGTTGAGCCAGTAACATGGTTTTTTTGATGGGAAAATTCAATTTATTATACGCTTCTTGTTGTAAAGTACTGGTAGTAAATGGAGGTGGCGGATTTTTCGATTCTTTCTTTTTGTTTATACTTTTAACATAGATATCCTGATTTTTTACTTCTTCGCAAATTTTTGTGGCTTCATCTTTAGTATTAATAGTTGCTTTTTCAGAATTTATCGAAAATAGTTTCGCCT
>Ga0190346_1000052_pt1 | contig 27561 bp, 18 predicted proteins | sample 48721345_MG_FD_161680 | JGI IMG/M metagenome (GOLD analysis project Ga0190346, IMG submission 161680) | Hydrothermal vent microbial mat bacterial communities from Southern Trench, Guaymas Basin, Mexico - 4872-13-4-5_MG | ecosystem: Environmental > Aquatic > Marine > Hydrothermal vents >... | reverse complement strand
TCTTTTCTATCTATCTATTAATCTATAAATTATTAATATTGGTACAACAATTGACCTTTTGGAAAAAAATCATCTATTTCCCGATATGATCAGCAATTATTTAAAAACCACTGTCAGGTTTATCCGTCGTTCGGCAATATTTTCATTCATCAACATACTGGGGCTGGCCATTGGCATCAGCTGTTCCATACTGATCCTTCTGTATGTAAACCGGGAGATCTCCTTTGACCGTTTCCACAGGAACATCAATAATCTGTACCGTTTAAAGGTGAATCTGGTCATCCAGGGAAAGGAAAATCCGGGAGCTATTTCCAGTCCAATCATGGGTCCCGAACTGGCGGGCATCTTTCCGGAGATCCGCTCGCAGGTCAGGCTGATCGATCTGGGAGGGGTGGTAGAATATGAAGAAAAAGTTTTCCGGGATATCGGAGGATTTTTTGCCGACACCAATTTCTTTGAAATATTCAGTTTTCACCTGTTGCAGGGTGATCCGGCCGGTGTGCTTTCCAGGCCCAACTCGGTGGTGATCACCCGGTCAATGGCCGAAAAAATTTTCGGGGAAGAAAATCCCATAGGAAAAACGATCTCCTGGAACCATCTGACCGACTGTACCGTGACAGGTGTGGTGGAAGATCCCCCCGATGAAGGGCATCTGAATTTCGACATGATCATGAGCATGAAAGACTATTTTCGTCTTTTCAATCCGTACATGTCATGGGACGGAGGATACAGTTATTACACCTATTTGCTGCTTGAAGAAGGGGTTTCTCCCGATACCCTGGAGAAGAAGTTCATTCCCCTGATGTATGAAAAGATCAACCGGAAATATGAAAATTCCGGTGCCCGGATCGACCTGTCGCTTTTCCCGGTGAAAAAGATCAGGTTGTTTGCCGATTACGATTATGAACTGGGGCGGACAGGCACCTTTACCCGCACCCTGATTTTCAGCGGGATCGCCCTCCTGATCCTGCTCATTGCCGCCTTCAATTATATCAATCTCACTACAGCCCGAAGTTCCCAGCGGGCAAGGGAAATCGGTATCCGGAAAGCAGCCGGTGCCACCCGCGGCAAGCTGATCAGGCAGTTCACCACCGAAACCATGTCGATGACCGTTCTGGCCGGTATCTTTTCGCTGATCATTGTGGAAATGCTGTTGCCCTCGTTCAACCGGCTTGCCGGCACCGATATCCATCTTTACCAGCTCTCTCCCTGGAAACTGCTGCTGGGATATCCCTTGCTGCTGATCGCGGTAGGCGGGATATCGAGCCTGTATCCGGCCGTCAGGTTATCGGGAATGGACCCTGTTCGTTCACTCCGCGGAATGACAGAATCCACCACGGGCAAACCGGTTCTGAGGAACACCCTGGTAATAATTCAGTACATCATATCCGTGGCACTGATCATTGCAACGGCCTTCATCTACCTGCAACTCGATTTCCTGCAGAAAAAAGATCCGGGATACGACAAGGAAAACATCCTGGTCATTCCCATGATCAATGCCGAAATGGATCAAAAAGCCGGTTTGCTGAGAGACCGGCTCAGCCAGATCCCCCAGGTAAGGGCAGCAGGGGTGGGTTCAGGAGTTCCCAGCTACGGGTTAACCATGAACGGATACCAGCCGCAAGGCTATGAAAAGTCGATGATGTTCCAGGCCCTGGATATTGATCCTTCATACCTCTCAACGCTCGGCATCCGTATCAGGGAAGGACGAAATTTTTCCGAAGAACTGGCCACCGACCGGTATGCCATGCTGGTCAATGAAACCCTGGTAAAGGAACTTGGATGGAAGAACCCACTGGGAAAAACCATTTTCCGGGATACGACCTTTACCGTCATCGGGGTGGTGGAAGATTTTCATTACAGTCCGGTACAGCAGAAAATCAACCCCCTGGTGATCACCCTGAGTTCACGTAACCGCCGGGCAAACATTGTGGTCAAACTGATGAATACCCATCCGGAAACCATCGAACAGGTAAAAGCCGCCTTTAATGATATTTTCCCCGAAACCGCCTTCTACGGTCAGTTTCTTGAAGACCGGCTCAGCTACCTATTCGAAACGGAAAAGAAATTTGCGCAAACGGTGCTGGCAGCCACTATCCTGGCCATTTTCCTGGCCAGCATGGGATTGTTTGCCCTTTCGCTTTTTGCGACGGAAAGGCGCACCCGGGAGATCGGGATCAGGAAAGCCATGGGAGCCGACAGCCTGAACATCGCGCTGTTATTCATCAGGGAATTCACGGCCAGGATCCTGCTGGCCAGTCTGCTGGCCTATCCCCTGGTGTGGTATGCCCTGCATCAGTGGCTGCAGAATTACCCGTACCACATTGGCCTGAATCCCCTGGTTTTCATTGCCGGAACCCTGCTTTCCCTCCTGCTTACCGTTCTGACGGTAAGTTTTCAGGCGGTGAAATCTGCACAGGCCAATCCGGCAGAAGTGCTGAAATATGAATAAAAAGATAAACAAGGACCATAATAAAGGGAGATATCCATATGATCAGTAAATACCTGAAAAGCAGCCTGAGGATTATCCGCAGGCAGAAATCCGTTTCATTTATCATCCTGACCGGATTATCAGTAGGACTGGCATCCAGTTTTCTCATCATGGGATTTCTGAAAACGGAACTTACGTATGACAGATTCCACACACACGGAGACCACATCTACCGGATCATTGCCCACGATACCCTCCATCACACGTATGTCCCCTGGGGTCCTTTTGTGCTTGGAAACACCATTCGGGAAGAAATCCCGGGTGTAAAAGAAGTGGTTCCCCTGTACTTCACGGAAAATTTCACTTACAGGACCGCCGGCAAAGAAAATGGCCCTGCATACGAATACTCGGAGGGAGCACGCATGCTGTGTGCCGACAGCGGCTTCTTCAGAATCTTCTCATTTCCCGTGAAGGCAGGCAGATCCGGGGAAATCTTTTCCGGACCCGGGAAAGTAGCCGTTTCCGAAAGCCAGGCCCGGAAGCTCTTCGGAGGAGACCATCCCATCGGACAGACCCTGACAATACAATCGAAGGGAGAAATTTATTCCCTGGAAGTCCGGGCTGTATTTAAAGACATGCCCGCCGGCTCATCGATCACAGCCGATTTCATAACAGGAATGGATATGGCCTTCCGGTTTATGAAGAACGATCTGATCAGCAACGGCCAGGTGACCCTGGATGAAACTTTCCTCAAAACCTCATGGTGGGCTGCCGCCTGCCCCCTGTTTCTTCTGCTGGAAAAAGAAGTGAGCCCGGAACAGGTGGAAAAGGACCTGGAAGCCCTGGTAAAAAAACACCATCCCGCAGGGACTATGACCTACAGCCTGCAGAACCTGTACGACATGCACCTGCATTCTGCCCATCTGTTCAACCTGTGGATCCCGGCCGGCAACCTGAAGAATCTCTACCTCTTTTCTCTCATCGGGTTTCTCCTCCTGCTGGTGGCAACAGCCAACTTCATTATCCTGGCCACCGCGTCGGCTATGAAAAGAAACCGGGAATCAGCCGTAAGGAAAGTGCTTGGAGCAGGCACCGGCGACCTGTACACACAGCATTTCACGGAATCCATCCTGTTCGTGCTGCTGGCCTTCCCCCTTGCCCTGATCCTGGTTGAGATCAACCTGCCCCTGATCAACCGCCTGTTCGAAACCCGTATTGACATTTACGGGAACAATCCGGGTATTTTCCTGCTTTTTCTGCTGATTACCGTGATCATTGGCCTTATTTCGGGCTGGTACATAGGGGCGTTCATTTCACGCACCCCGCCGGTACAGATCATCCAGGGATCACCGGTCAGCGGCCGTAAAAGAGCGGTGTTTCGCAAAAGCCTTGTTTTTTTCCAGTTACTGAGCTTCTCGGGGCTGCTGGTGGGAACAGGATTCATACACCGGCAAACCGGGTACATGCTTCACCGCGATCCCGGTTATCACCATGAGAATATGATGAAGGTAAGGATCAGAGATAATGATTTTCAAACGCATTATCGCGCTTTCCTGGAAAAGATCAGAAATCTTCAGGATGTGGAGGCCGTTGCCGGCACCCTGTGGGCACCACCCAACAATAGTTACTTCAATATGCAGATGTCGCTTCCGACCCATCCGGAAGAAACCGTCAGCATCGAAATGATCTATGTGGACTATGGTTTTATGGAAACCATGGGATTCCGCCTTTTGCAGGGAAGGTTCTTCTCGGAAGATAGAGGAACCGACCGGGAAACCATTATCATCAATGAAACGGCAGCCAGGAAAATGGAACTGGAAGATCCCGTGGGCGTTTCCACCGATCTGGGCAGGATCATCGGAGTGGTTGAAGATTTCCATCTCCACTCCCTGCATAATCCATACGAACCCATGGCATTTATCCTGAATCCGGGAATGGTAAGGGAAATGGTGGTCAGGCACCGTCAGGACGCACATCCTGAACATGCCAGGGCCGAGATCATAGCAGCTGCCCGGGACATCTATCCCGATGCACAGATCCATGTCACTTCCCAGGAAGAGGCATTCAGGGAACTTTACCGTGAAGAATACCGGCTGAAAAAAGTACTCAATCTCTTTACCATCCTGATCATTGTGATCGCTTCCATGGGACTTTTCGGCCTGTCGATGTTCCTGATGGAAATGAGAACCCGGGAAATCGGCATCCGCAAAGTATTCGGAGCAGGCGTGGGGAGGGTCATCAAGGAGGTCAGTGCCGAATTCCTGAAAATGACCCTTCTGGCTAACCTCCTGGCCTGGCCCGTTGCCTGGCATCTGGTCCGTGGATGGCTGAAGCAGTATCCGTTCCGTATCGGCTTCGAATGGTGGATATTCCTGGTGGCAGGGATCATTTCCCTGGCGGTGGTATGGCTGGCACTGGCGTATCAAACCTGGCAGGCAGCAAAAACCAAGCCGGCAGAGACCCTTAAATATGAATGAAAAATGTATTATCTTCATGGGATTCAAACCCTTTGTCCCATGCAATCCCGTTTAAAAATACCCATTCTTTTCGCTGTGTCACTGTTCACTGTGGCCTGCCGGTCCTTATCCGGTCCGGAACCCCCTGCCGGCGAAAGAGATACCCTGGCAATGAAACCGGATACCTACGTAAGGGAATTTTACGACAAAGAGGGGAACCTGTACTCAAAGGTCACCATGAAAGACAATATCCCGAACGGACCCTCTGTTTCCTTCTATTCCGACGGAACAAAAAATACGGAAGTGAACTACGTTAACGGGAAAAAACACGGGATAGAAAAAAAATACTACGGGACCGGCGAAGTGTACAGGGAACGTAACTACAACATGGGCATACAGCATGGATGGGAAAGAAGGTATTACAAAAGCGGACAGCTGATGTCGGAAGTATATTTCCATAAAGGAATGATCAGTAACGAGATCCGGGAGTTTGATCACGAAGGTGACCTGGAAAAAATCTATCCTTCCATTATATTCAGGGTGATTCAGAACCGGGATTACGAAGGCCAGCGACTGCTCGTGGTACAGCTCTCCAACCATTCATCCAGGGTAACCTTCTATCCCGGGAAACTCCTGGACGGCAAATACCTACCCACCAACCGGCCTCCCCTGGGCGGAAAAAAGGGGACAGGAGAAATCCCCCTCAGCAGAAGTCAGACAGGAACCCGTATCGATATAGTGGCCAAGTACATAACCCCCAGAAATACCCCTTGCCTGATCGAGGGAAGCTGGGTGGTGACAGAGTAAAATGAGGTTGCAGGTAGTCAATGTCTAAAAAGCATAAAACCGATCCTATTTTTCTTCGACTCACCGACTCACCGACTCACCACCTCGCCATTTTCAATAAGACTTTCCATCCGCAAACATTGCGAAACAAAAAGATTAGGGCTTTATTTTATGGGAGATCACGAAAGACATGGAAATTTCAATTGGTCAATTTCTTCCATTTCCGGCAGATTTATTTTTTGTACACATTGAACTGATTTTTGTTCATTTTACTGAATAAACACAAACAATCATGAGGGAATTCTTCAGCCTGCTGGAGAAAAAAAAAGATCCGGCTTCCGCAGGATGTACATGATCTGCTTAGCCGGTCACGGAGCTTCCGGATTTTCAGTTCTGTGGAAGATTTGGCGGTAGCAGCGGCATGGGGGCCGGCAGGAATACCTTTAATGTAAAATACAATAATCCATCATCAGATAGTTCCCCTGCCCGGTAATGGGTCAGGCGGTAAACAACATGCCCAGGGGATCTACGACCCCCTTGATGGTCACTCCAAAATTCTTTTTCGATGCCAAAGACGTCAGGCTCATAACGGGAACATCCGATTCATTTATAATATGGTGCGCAAAAGCACCGATGTAATTGTCGTAAGTATATCCCTCCTCGTGCGTCATCACCAGGATCATTCCCGCCCCGATCTCTTTTGCATATTCCAGTACCCTGACATAAGGATGTGTTTCCGAACGTTCAAAGAGCTTGATATGACATTTCACCCCGTTTTCTTCCAGGCTTTTCTTCGCATCTTTCAGCCTCCGGTAAATCCTGCTCTCCTTGATACTTATCCCTCCGATGACCACCGACACCAGGTAGATCTCCGCTCCGTAATTCAGTCCATACACCAGGGCGCTGAAGAGTTGACGCATGAAACTCCGGGTCAGATCCAGGGGAACGACAATCTTGTCGCCAAGCTTTGTTACATTTCCTTTCACCGTAAGGACCGGCACAGAAGATTTCAGGGTTACATGGTACACGGTAGTACCCAGTTCCTGCTCCGCTCCCGACCCCTGATGATTTTCTCCCAGAAAGATCATGCGTGCCCGTATATCTTCCGCCACCTCCAGAATTTCTTCATAGGGTTTTCCCCTTTCTACCCGGGTGCTGATCTTCAACCCGGGATATTCATCCTTAACGGAAGAAGCGAACTCCAGCATCCTGTCTTTGGCCTGATCGGTGATCCTGACCAGCTGGTCGCCTGATGAGAAAAATTCCGCCAGAAGGCCGGGCGTTTCCAGCACATTCAACAGCACTATGCTGAACTTCTGGTCAGAGGCAAAGCGGCAGGCTACCCGGAAAGCTTTGATGGAAGGGTCTTGGAAATCGAACGGTACGAGCAGGTTTTTCATAGCTCACTGTGTTTTTATTGTTAAGCAGAACTGTTTCCTATTCGGCAAGGTTTTTTGTGCATAAACTCAATGCAAAATAAGCAGGTTTTGTTCAATTATTGCATATTCGTCCCATGTTTATCGGGTATTGTCCATGCATTCTGCGGTGCGGAGATCAGGTTTGTCTGGTTCGTTTCCTTTGCCGCGAGATGAAACCCATGATCAACGGGAAAACCAGCAGGATCAGTACCGAGGTGACCATCAGGCCATATCCCACCCCCAGCCATTCCGCACAAAAACCGAGTACCAGGGCCAGCAAAGCCGCAAACAGGGTTTCCGCCTGCGATTCGGCCGACAGGGCCGAAGCCAGGATATCCTGATCCAGTTTTTCCGATACATAGGCAATGCCCGCCGGTTTACGCAGGTTCTCGAGTATAAACACCAGAAAATAAAAGAAAATGGCCAGAAGCACCATGCCCAGTTCATAAAATAATCCGCTCAGCATACCTGCCGCCACCCCTGCGATCAGGGTTAGGTTGACCACCAGACCGATCCTCCCCACACGTTCTGTAACTTTTCCGGAAGACCTGGAAGCAAAAGAGGTAAGAAAATACAGGATAAAATAAAAAACACCGACCAGCATCGCAGCACGTTGCTTATCTTCCAATCCCACCATCAGAGGCAGTCCAAGGGCAAAGGTCCGGATAAACGGCTGCAGATAATCTTTCACTGCTTTGTAATATCCGCTGAAAGAGGAGACATTCAGGATAGCTCCCAGTACCGCCGGATTCCTGAATGAGTGAACAAACTGTCCCACCACTTTTTTATAGTTCTTCCCGATATCCTTCAGCCCCGCGCCCCTTTCTTTTCCGTCAAGGACAGAGGGGTAGCTGATCATCAGTAACATATCCAGCACGTAGGGAATGGTGGAATACAGAAAAACCGACTGATATGATCCCTCGTGGAAAACGATGAGGGCGGCCAGCAGGGAAGACAGGGCCGAACCCATCTGCGACCATCCCCGGGTATGACCATAGTAATGGGTTTTCTGATCTTCCCAGCCGTTGATCCTGAGGTACTCGAAGATCATGGCCTTATGGGTACCGGTGCGTAAGGCATCTCCCAGGGAAAAAAGCAACATGGCTCCGATAAAAGCCGCAAATCCCGATGTGAGACCGAAAACGACGAAGGATGCGATGTAAAACATGAAGCAAGCGATCATAGCTTTTCGCCGCCCCATGGCATCGGCCAGGATCCCCGAGGGAACCTCGAAAATATTCCTTGTTACCTCACGGATGGCATACAGGGTGCCGATCTGCGGATAACCCAGCCCTTTCTCCAGAAAGAACAGGAGCAGAAAGGGATCGAAGAATTTCAGGTTCTTCAAAAACCCGTACAGGCTGAACTTGTAATACTGTAAATCTTTCCGGAAACGGGCAGGCATAGTAGGGGAAAATATCTACCCAAATATAGGAAAACAGAACAAATCCCGCAGAAAGATGTTAATTTCATGATTGGAAAAAACCAACGATGATCGCACTTCTTTCTCCCGCCAAGACCATGAATATGGATGTCCGCCTGCGGGAGGTTCCCCTGACCACCCCCGTTTTCCTTCGCGAATCAGATAAACTGATGAAACAGCTCCGGAAACTCAGTCCGGAAGAACTGGAACGGCTCATGGACACAGCCCGGGACTGGCCCGGCTTACGTTTGAACGGAACACCCGGTGGACCCTTCCCTTCACTCCGGAAAACGCCCGGCCTGCCATGCTGGTATACAGCGGCCAAGCATACCGGGGACTGATGGCCGGCACTTTCGACAGGGAAGAGCTTTTGTTTGCCCAGCAGCATATCCGGATCCTCTCGGGACTGTATGGCCTTCTCAGGCCTCTGGATATAATACAGCCCTACCGGCTGGAAATGGGAACTCCCCTGAAAAACGAAAGGGGAAAAGATCTGTATGCCTTCTGGGGCAGGTTGCTGGGTGAAAAACTGGCTGAAGATCAGGAATCAGAAGCCAACCGGGTACCGATCAATCTGGCCTCACAGGAATACTTTAAAGCGGTGAAAAGCAGGATTTTACCCTGCCGTATTATTACTCCCGTATTCCGCGAGACGCGTGGTAACGAATATCGCATGATCACGGTGTATACCAAAAAAGCCCGGGGCATGATGGCCCGCTTCATGGTGAAGAACCGGATTACCGGTCCGGAAGAACTGAAGCTCTTCGAAGAAGAAGGATACCGTTATCATGAATCCCTGTCGAATGAGGAAACATGGGTATTTGTGCGGTAAGCCGGTGAACAAAACGGATTAGCTGTTAAATCGGATTATTTTGAGTGATAAAAATATAATATCTGAATACATATCTTATGTATCTCATTGATTTTTCATTTATTCTAATGATATTAAATCTCGGAAAAATACCAACGAAGTAAAGGCGGCAGGTTCCTACGTAGTTATCTACGTTCCTAACTACGTAGTTGGATTCCCTTCAAATTCGCAACGAATTCTTACTCGTAACCAATTAATTCGCCACGAAGGCTCTAAAACGCAAAAAATCATGTAGCAGGAAATACTGCCATTAGTGCATCTGCCGGAAAAACAGCAAGGCCTTTTGTTGAAGGTAAGATTATTAAATATCCAGCAATAAGAGAAAGCCTGCAGAAAGTCCCGAATATCCTACTTTCCAAACCGCCAGATATAGCTTGCCCCGAAATAGATCTGTTCATAGGCACTGGCATAGTCCCCGTCGAAATCCGGAAAATATTCACGGGCATCAAGGGATGAATCGGAATAATACATTCTCATTTCCAGTTTGGAATTTGTGCTGGAGATGATCCTCATCCGGATAATGTACTCCAGGGCACGGGTATTGTAATACCTGGCACCCGGATCAAATTCCAGCTCAGGATCTATCGGCTTGTTGCCAATGACATGATAGGCTGAATACGATACGGCAGGGCCCAGACTCAGCGCTTTACCGAGCATGATGTCATATCCCAGCTCCAGTCCCGCATACCATTTGTTTTTCATCCACACCCCACTGTTGTAATTTACGCTGGTCCGGTTGGAAATGGTAATATATTTCCAGGTTTCATCGTAATCGAGCACTTCCCATGCCAGCCAGGCCTGCAAATTCAGATGCCGCCAGCCGGCCCCCATTCCGAAGGTAAACCGGCCCGATGCGAAGATTCCGGCGGCGTATTCAATCCGGTCGGTACCTTCCGTTACGGGACGATAGGATACGGACGCATCGCCCCTGCCGAAACTGAATCCGCCGAACATATAAGTAGTGAGCGACCGGGAAGCCTTTTCCCACACCTCATAATTCACCTGCTTTGATCCTTCCGCACCGGAAGGTTCATAAAACGGGTTGGCAAACCGGTACTCATTTTTGTCCCTGAAATCCATTTCGATCACCCGTTCTTTTTCCCAGGGTTCGAAATCCACCACGGTTTCGCCCGGAGAAAATTTCCTGTCATTATTGTTATCGAAATAATAGTGAACATCCGGTTCAGGAGTTACGGCAAAAATAATGAGATTGGTTTTACCTGTTCTGGAGTAGGTTCTGTCACGCAGAAACCAGACCACATAGATGGTATCGATGTACCGGCTCAGGTCAGGGTGTTCGATAGAAAAAACCTCTTCTTCGATCCGGAGGTCCGGGAAGGAGGCGGCAAATTCTTCCGTATGGAAAACGCCGTTCTCAGGTTCAATAACGGCCATGGGGATTTCGGCTTTCAGTTGCTCCTCGTACGATCCCCTTTCAATATAATTGTTCACCAGTTCCCTGAAGCCGGTTTGCGCATTTAATGAAAAGGCAGAAAAAAACAGGATGATGGCAAAAAATCCAGGAATTCGTTGGTTGTTCATATGGTGAGGCTCGATTGTGTTCCAAAAATAATTATTTTCATTTGAAACAGGCCAAACATCCTCCGTCTTTATCTCACCTTACTGCCACTAAACACTAAACACAAACACGAAACATAAAAAAAATGTGCCTGAAGCACTCAGGCACATTTTTTTTATTTTGCCACACCGGCACTAGTTCACGCCCGTACGGGTATCCCACCACATCTGGTCGCCCCAGAAGCGGTCCACAATCTCACCGTCCCACTGCTCCGGAACGCCGGGGTTCAGGTTATACTCGTATGTCGGATAGGGCCAGCGGAAAGGCGGGCGGTTATGGCCGGAATACGGAGAACCCGGGGCTGCATTCAGCTGAGGGATATCGGTACGCCGGGTCTCAGCCCAGGCTTCGTGTCCCTGCTTGAACAGGCTGATCCACTTCTGGAAATAGATTTTTTCCAGGTTGGTATAGCCATAATCGCCGGTATTATCGTCCCAGGCCACGTTGGGATCGGACAGATAGGCAATGATCTGCCCGGGAGCAACGTCATGCTCCTCGCAGGAAGCCGTCACACCGGCCTCATAAGCTGCCTGGGCATCACCCGTGGCCAGATTTCTTTCATAGGCTTCGGCCTTGATAAACTCGATCTCGGCATACCGCATCCAGTAGGTCAGGTTGTCGGGATTATCGCGGTAACGCGTACCGATGCGGCTGATCTGGTTAATCTGGAAGCTGCCTTCATCTTCCTCGGCTATACCAGCCACCAGACCGCGGTACACTTCGTCGACCGGGGCAGGATGGGCAAACTCGCTGATCCTGGGGTCGTTGGTATGCAACAGGGCATCAATAAAGGTTTCGCACATACCATGGTCGTCGCGGGTAAGCTGATCCTCAAAGAAAGGTTCCCTGTAAGGGGAGGATTCCGTCCATTGCAGGGCGATCATGTCGTCATTCGACTCCAGGATCGGGTATGCAGACGAATTCCCCAGAATGGTCGAGATCACATTCCCCGCGGTGGTGGGATCCACATTCGACATGCGGATTGCTACCCTCAGGCGGAGCGAGTTGGCGAATTTCCTCCATAACATGGCCTCACCCCCGTTCAGGATATCGCCTTCAATATTACCCTCTTGCTGAAGCAGGGTGTTGGCTTCGTCCAGCATATCCAGCAGGCCACTGTAAACCGTTGGCTGGTCGTCGTAGGCCGGTGCCATCACACCGTCTTCACCCTGTGCCCCCTGGGTAAAGGGGATGGCTTTCCAGGTATCGGTCATGATATGATACAGGAAGGCGCTCAGCACTTTGGCTACCCCTTCCATCTGCGGATTGGGATCTTCTTCATCCTGCGCCTTTTTGATGATCTTCTTCAGGTCGGTCTGGTAGGTCATCAGGGTTCCCCAGCGTTGGATGATTGTTTCCCGCTCCACGTATCTGGATTCGTCGATGTACTGGATCTTGGAAATATGGTTGGCATAACTGGAGGTATTATTTCCAGTCCACCATACATCCCAGAGGGTTTCCGAAGCTGCACGTTCCACGTAGGTAAGAATAGTACCTGCCGGAACATCGGTGGCATTGTTCGGATCCTCGTTCAAATCCACCCATCCTTCAGTGCATCCGAAGCTGAGGATCCCGATAAGAAATAATATGTATGTTAACTTTTTCATTTCTGGTCGGTTTTAGCGTTAAAATTCAGCTCTTATCTTGAATCCCAGACTGCGAACCGGCGGGATCTGGTATTGCTCGATACCCACGGCGGTAGTCCCCGTACCGTAACCGGTTTCAGGATCGATCCGGATATCGTTGCTTTCATCAAGATACAAGACACCCAGGTTCCTTCCCACCAGGGATACATTCAGGTTTCTCAGGAAACCCAGATTCTGAACGGGGATATCATAGCCGATGCTCAGTTCACGGAATTTCACGTATGTACCGTCAATAACGGCAGGTTCGGTGGCTCCCCAGTAATCGGAAAAGAAGCTCTGCGGGGCAACTGCCACTTCATTGGGGTTACCCGTATTCACATCAATACCTTCGGCTACGATCCCGTTTTCACGGATACCGCCTTCAACGGTAGTCTGGGTAATCCCGGCATAATCGCCGAACCATTTGGTAACGGAGTAGATGTCGCCGCCCCACTTGGCATCGATAAGGAAGCTGAGGTTCAGCCCCTTGTAGCGGAAATCATTCCGGATGCTACCGACCCAGTCGGGCATGATATTTCCGCAAACCACCGGAGCGCCGCTGGTTTTCACGTAGAAACCGTCTTCAACCAGCTTGTTGCCGTTTTCATCCCGTTCATAGCCCACACCATAGATCTGGCCGAACGGTTCGCCCGGACGGGCTTCGACGGTGGTGGGCGACCAGGTACTATTCAGGGTATAACTTTCTACCCCTTCGGCCAGCTCGTTCACCATGGTCTTTGACTTGGACCAGTTAATGGTCGTGGTCCAGTTCAGGCCCTGCCGTGATTTCAGAATATCGGCATAGAAGAGAAGTTCCACACCGCTGGTTTCAATCTCGCCGGCATTGATCAGCATGTTGTTGAAGCCTGTCGACCTGGACACCTCCACCGACATGATCTGGTTATTGGTCACCGTGTTGTAGTAGGCGATATCCAGACCCAGCCTGTTCATGAAGAATTTAAATTCACCTCCCAACTCCATGGAAGTTGACATTTCAGGCTTCAGGTTAGCCGGAGGAATGGTTCCCGGAAACGAGAACTGCGTCAGGCCGGCGAATGCCGTATAGGAATCATAGGTGGCTGTCAGCCGGTACGGATCGGTATCGGAACCCACCTTGGCATAGCTGGCACGCAGTTTACCGTATGAGAAGAAGCTCTGATCGATCCCGAAGGTTTCGGTGAAAATCCACCCCAGGCTGGCCGAAGGATAGGGATAGCTCCAGTTGTCTTTCGGCAGGGTGGAGCTCCAGTCGTTACGGAAGGTCAGATCGAGGAACAGGTAATCCCTGAATCCCACGTTAAGGGCTCCGAACACACTGTTGGTCTCAAAATGCGACTCATACATATCGGTAGACGGAGTACCCTTGACGTTGGCAACATCAAAGAAATTGGGCACCGTCAGCTCGGCTGCGGCCAGGTACATATACAGATAATCGTACCGGCGGTAATGTGCACCGACGTTCCCGCTCACCTCAAAATCGGTACCGATTGACCTGTCGAAATTCAGGAAGACATCGGTATTGATCTCTCTCCGGTTGCGTTCGTTCTGGCTGAACGATCCTCCCGTACCCACGGCCTTGTCATTCGATCCTTCATAGGTCACCGATTTGCGGAACTCATTGTAATAATCCAGCCCATAACGGCCCATCAGGTCGAGCCAGTCATTCAGACGGTAGGTCAAGACGGCATTGCCGAATACCCTGTTCCTCTCACGGGAAGCGGTATTCTTGTAAACCGTCCAGTACGGGTTGTTGTGGTAGTTGCTGTTCCAGTTGTAGGGATACCTGTCTCCATTGGGTTTCGTTACCCACTCTTCCCAGTGTTCTTCCAGCAGCTTGATATCGACCTGGCGGCCGAACCACCCGCCGATGGACTGCATCACGTTCTGCACGTCGTAACCCTGTCCGGGGAGATTGTCGTTGGAAGTGTTCACATAGTTGAAGTTCACTTCAGCTGTAATCCGGTCACCCACATTAACAGTAGTGGTAGCGTTGATCGTATTCCTTTTCTGATCGGTGTTGGGAATGGTACCGGTCTGGTACAGGTTGGTATACGATAGTCTTCCCTTCACCTTATCGGAACCTGCCGTAATGGACAGGTTGTTGGATGAATTCACCCCGGTGACAAAGAAATCCTTCACGTTGTCGGGATGGGACACCCAGGGCTGATTCTCTCCGTGGAACTGATCGATCAGAAGGCCAACATCCAATCTCGGCCCCCACGATTCATCCACACCGTCAAACACACCGCCTCCAAGACCATCAACATATTTAAAACCGTAATTTGCAGCATACTCCTGGTATGTCATGTCGGCGGGAATGGATCCAGCCTCTTTACGCAGGTTGAAAATGTATTCAGACCCGTTCACCCCCTGCCCGTAATCGTTCTGGTAGGCGGGCAGAAACATCACATTGTCGAAGGTGGTATGCGATGAGAACACCACTCCCAGGCCTTCCCTGGCCCGTCCTTTCTTGGTAGTGATCATCACCACCCCGTTGCGGGCGCGGCTTCCGTACAGAGCGGCAGCGTTGGCCCCTTTCAGCACGGAGATGGACTCGATGTTCTCGGGGTCGATATCCATGGCGTCGTTCCCATAGTCCACCCCCGACCACTGTCCGGCACCTGAGGCTCTGTTTGAAATGGGTGTTCCGTCGATAACCCACAGGGGCTGGTTGTCGCCGAAGGAGTTGATGCCCCTGATGAGCAACCGGGACGATGCCCCCACGGCACCGGAAGCGTTAGTGATCTGAACGCCGGCTACTTTCCCCTGCAGGGTGTTGACAATGTTCGCATCTTTCACCCTGGCCAGTTCTTCGCCTGACACGTCCGTTACAGAATAACCCAGGGCTTTTTTCTCCCTGGTAATACCAAGTGCGGTCACCACCACCTCGTCGATACCCAGAACGTCGGGTTCCATCACCACGTTGATGGTGGTTCGTCCCTCAATTTTTTCTTCCACCGTCTTCATACCGACGAAATGGAAAACGAGGGTTTCTGTTCCTTCTGGTACGGATAAAGAGTAATTCCCGTCTATATCAGTTGTGGTACCGATGGTGGTACCTTTGACTACAACTTGTACGCCGGGAATTGGACCCTCCCCTTCTACCGAAGAGGTCACCGTACCACTAATGACCACTGCCTGAGCAAACAGGACTGAAAGTCCGCTAAGCACAAACAATGAGAAAACCAGTGTAAGTTTTTTCATAATACAGGTTAGATTTAGTGGTTAATAGGTGGACATAAATATAAAGCATAATATTTTAAATACAAAAGCTGTATAACATCTTCTGTCCAATTCTTTTACTATCCTGCCGCCTTTCCCCTGCATGACAGAAGCCTTTTCCGGGTCAGGAAGAGTGTATGTAATTTGCTTTTCCATTGATCATTTACTACAGGTAACCGGGTGTAATCCATGATTGATATTGTCTGTTTTCCGGACATTTTCGGAAAGTAAAAATAATTATGGGGAAATACCCATTATAATTCTATGTATAATCGGGTAATTACAGGTATGCGGCAACAGATACAGCTTTAATACAATATTTACCAACACTTTACTAAGCTGGTAATTTCACTAGCAAGATGAAATACTCTGTATATCCATCCTGCCGGCCATAAAGAATGCTATGAATCACAAATGGAAATATCCTTCCTTCTCTGCGTCAGTGGAGAAAACAACAATGTTGGAGGTTCATATTGATTGATATGAAACGGAAAGAATCCACAGAGTGGACACAGACTTTCCGGTTTTCAAAAAAGAAGGTTGATGATTTTTATTCCACCCGGAGGATCAGGCCCTTCAGGTATTCTCCCTCTGGATGGTACAGGCTGACCGGATGGTCGGGTGGCTGGGCCGTTTGATACAGTATCCGTACATGCCGGCCGGCAGTGGCAGCCGCCACAAATACGCTTCTCCGGAACTGTTCGCGGCTCACTACCTGGGAACAGCTGAAAGTAAACAACATACCCCCGCTTTCCATTTTTTCCAGAGCAGCCTGGTTCAGCCGGCGGTAGCCCTGCAGCGCATTCTGCCGTGCTTCCCCGTGTTTTGCATAAGCCGGGGGGTCAAGAACGATCACATCGTACCGGTCCCATATGTTTTTCAGATATTCCATGGCATCGGCCACAAACGCCGTATGCCGGCCAGGAAACCCGGAATTAACCCGGAGGTTTTCCTCCGCCTGGTCGATAGCCGTCCGGGAACTGTCCACCGTATGGACAACCCGGGCGCCTCCCTGCAGGGCATAGACTGAGAAGCCGCCCGAGTGCCCGAACATATTCAACACCTTTTTCCCGGCAACAAATTTTCCCAGAAGTTTCCGGTTCTCCCGCTGATCGATATAGAAACCTGTTTTTTGCCCCTGTTCCCAGTCGGCAAAAAATGACAGCCCGGATTCCAGAAACGGCCCTTCTTCCTTTTCCCCGTACAGATAGCCGTCACGATGATCCTCCCGCATCCTGCCGGGAAGTGTCTGACGGCTTTTATTGTAAACCGCTTTCAGGTTCTCTCCCATGATCTCCCTCAGTGCGCGCACTATTTCACCAGCCGAGCGCATCATTCCCGCTGTATGAGCCTGCATAACAGCCGTTCTGCCATATATGTCCACAATAAGACCGGGCAAACCATCCCCTTCTCCGTGAACCAGCCTGTACATGCTGGTATGGTTGCTTCCTGCCAGGCCGAGTTCTCGGCGGAGGGCAAGAGCATTCTCCAGCTTTTTTCTCCAGAAATTCCCGCCGATAGGTTCTCTCCCGAAGGATAACACTCTGACGGCAATGCTCCCGGGCTGGTAATGTCCCGTCGCCAGGAAACGGTTCTTATGGTCAATCACTTCCACCACGTCGCCTTCGGCAACATCTCCTTCGATGGTCTGTATGGCACCGGAAAAAACCCAGGGATGCCGGCGCATCAGGGAGGCTTCTTTCCCTTTTTTCAGAATTACCCCTGGTCGTTTCATTCTTCTTCCGATTGACCGGTTAAACGGCGGTACATAGCCAGGCACACCCAGGCATCGGTGGCGGCATACCGTAGCTGGGCCGGGGTCAGTTCATCGCCTTCCCAGTTTGAAAGCTGCTGTGCCTTGGACACTCTGATACCCAGAATGATAGCGGCCAGTTTTCTCAAACCGCGGTCTTCAATCCCATATTGTCCCGCCATGTGCTGCAGATCGTGAAAAGCTCCGGGCTCAAAAGCCTGCAAACCGTTCAACTTGCCCAGATCATCATGAATAGCCACTCCTACTTTCAGAATCGAGGAACGGGCCAGGATCTTTTTCAGGGAAGGAGGCAAACCGAGCCTGTTCAGCCGAAACAGGAATGCATCATGGTCGGTAGCCAGCTGGAGCAGGCTTACGGCATAATGTTGCCCTTTCCGGAAACTGGGCCTGGATTCGGTATCGAAACCCAGTATCTTCTGGCGTGACAGGAATTCTACAGCTTCTTTCAGGGAAGAGTGACGGTCGATCAAATGTATGTTGCCCTGAAAAAAGCCCTGAGGCAATGCTTCTATTTCCTGCCTGCTGATCTTATTTTTAAAGGTCATAACTTCCGCTGGGGTGTATTCCTTCCGCCGGAAGGATTTCAAAATAATTCATCATTCTGCTCCTTTCCGTATTCGCGCATTCTGCGGGAAATGATCCAGTTGTCCGTATCCGGCAGATCATTCCCCGGTGCATCCTCCCCGCCGGCATATTCATCCAGGTTTTCACTTCCAAATTCCAGGTTGTGCAGGGCCCTGAGAACATTCACCGCTTTCTGTCCCCAGTAATCGATGAAATGCTCCTGGCATTCGGCCAGGGCATCGTTCATAATATCGGGGGTTCCTATATGATACAGGGAAACAAAATCTTTGATATCCTGGTAAATATCGGCCATATCTTCAGCTATACTGCACACCACCGGGGTTTCGCTCTCCCTCATTCGCTCATCGAAAACTTCCAGGTATTCATTGAAGCGCCCCAGCAGGTGCATGACCGAATCACGGATGGAATTCCACTCCACCTCCGTAACAAACTTTTCCAGTGGCTCGTCAAGTACCGCTTCAAAAGGCGGGATCAGGGAGAAATCGTGATAGAGCCTGAGGAGGGAAAGCCGGACAGACCGCACCCACTCCCCTCTTGAAGAAGAACTGCCGGTATTCTCGAGCAGGGAGCAAAAATCGCCTGCACTCCTGACAAAAGCAATCACTCCCCCAGAAAAAACAGGATGTGTTTCAGGATGAACCATACATCAACATTTGATTGCAAAGATAGGGGCTTTTCGGCAAAACGGAAATTCAGCCCCGCCAGATGAGTCGTTGATGCCCGTCATATGCCAGGAGTTCCTGGTCGAGAAGCCAACGGACCACACGGAGGATCTTCTCTTCGTCCTCTTTTATTTTTTCTACCAGTTCCCCGGGACTCAGCGGATCCTCCGAAAGGGCTTCCCGGATGGTTTCACGAAGGGCTTCCCGTTCTTCTCTGTTAGGCGCAGGATCGTCCTTTTCCATGCATATATCACAATGACCGCAGGGCCTGGTTAATTTTTCCCCGAAGTATTCCAGCAGGAAGCGGCTGCGGCAGGTACCGGTCTGTTCCACGTAGGCAATCATGTGCTGCAGCCGTTCAATGTATCTTTCTTTTCTGAAATTCAGCTTTTCGGGTGAAATATACAGCGACCTGGTCTCGAGCCTTTCTTCCGTAAAGATCAGCAGGGGAGAACGGCGTTTGGGAATATACTGAATGATCCCCAGTTCCCTGAGGCGTATGAGATAACGGGTAACGGTATCGGCAGGAAGATTGCTTTTGCGTGCCAGGAAATCTTCGTGAATGGCAACATATTCCGAAAAAACACCCGCGTAACTGCGCAGCAGGAGCTTGATAAACCCGTCGAAGCGGGCGTTGGCCACCTGGAACCGGTACAGGTCGTCGCGGCTCACAAGAAAATGGATGCGGGAAGGATTGCTGATCTCTTCGGTGAGCTCAATATAGCCTTCCCTCTCGAGCACTTTCAGAGCGTTGAATGTGAGGTTAAGGTTCAGTTTGAAACGTTCACAAAATTCGGAGATAAAAAAGTCAAACGACATGCCTTTGGCCCCTCCTATGGGAATTTGCAGATAATTGCCCAGCAGCTCGTATATTCGTTTGATCTCGGCAATGGGCGGGAAATTCAGTTCCACCCGTTTTTCCAGTCCTTTGATATCCTGCGGATGATACAGCAGAACGGCATAGGCCCGCCGGCCGTCCCTGCCTGCCCTGCCTGCTTCCTGAAAATAGGATTCGATGGATTCCGGCACATCGTAATGTACCACCACCCTCACATCCTCCTTATCAATACCCATACCGAAAGCATTGGTGGCCACCATAAAGTCGGTTTTCCCTTCCATCCACTCCTTCTGCCGCACATGCCGTGTTTCGGGTCGGAGCCCGGCATGATAATAATCTGCACTCACTTTCTGCTGTTTCAGCCAGTCGGCCACATCCCTGGCTTTCCGGCGGCTTCTGACATATACAATTCCCGAGCCACTGGTTTTTCTGATGATCTTCAGCAGATAGCTGAGTTTGTCACCCGACTGTCTCACCAGATAAATCAGGTTTTCCCTTTCAAAGCTAACGCGCAGCACATTTTTTTCCCGGAAAAGCAGCTTCTCCTGAATATCTTCCGCCACCTCCTGCGTGGCGGTAGCGGTAAGAGCCAGAACAGGCACCCCCGGCAGGTATTTCCTCAATTCGGCCACCTTCAGGTAGGAAGGACGAAAATCATAGCCCCACTGGGAAATACAGTGAGCTTCGTCTACTGCCAGAAGGTTCACCTTCAGTTTTTCGACCCTGGAAAGGAATATATCCGTCCCCAGCCGTTCGGGCGAGACATACAATAATTTATAATCCCCGTATATGCAGTTATCCAGTCCCTTGATAATTTCTTCGCGGGTAAGGCCGGAATGAATAGCCATCGCTTTGATACCCAGATTCTTCAGCCTGGCAACCTGATCGATCATCAGAGCGATCAGGGGGGTCACCACCAGACACAGGCCATCACGTGCCAGAGCCGGCACCTGGTAGGTGAGCGATTTGCCGCCCCCTGTAGGCATCAGCCCCAGGGTATCGTGACCGTTCACCACCGATTTGATGATTTCATCCTGCAGTGGCCGGAAGGATAAATAACCCCAGTATTTGGTCAGTATTTGCTGATACAGATTCAATCCGGATGATTTTTTGTATAATGCACTGCCTTTATGTTCAATGGCCCCGCAGCTCCCGCTAAAAAATTCCGCTGCCTTCGCCCCGGTCCGTTTATTTTTTGTAATTTGGCGCCAGCATTTTCGAGGAAATAAATTTACAAAAATATAGATAATGTCGTCAACCAACGGTCAAATCGTTTCTGAAGGACTCACATTCGACGATGTTCTTCTTGTACCGGCCTATTCCGCCATACTTCCCAGGGAAGTCAGCCTGGCCACCCGGTTTTCCAGGAATATACCGCTGAATGCCCCGGTAGTATCGGCAGCTATGGACACGGTAACCGAGGCCGAAATGGCCATTGCCATTGCCCGCGAAGGGGGTATCGGTGTGATCCATAAGAATATGAGCATTGAAGAGCAGGCACGCCAGGTCAAAAAAGTAAAACGGGCAGAGAATGTGATGATCACCGATCCCATCACCATCAACCGGGATGCGACGGTAGGCGATGCAATGACCCTGATGAACGAATTCGGGATAGGAGGCATTCCCGTGGTGGAAAAAGGAGGGCATCTGGTGGGGATTGTCACCAACCGCGACCTGCGGTTTGAGAAAAACCTCGCCCGCCCGGTAAGCGAGGTCATGACCCACGAAAAACTGATCACCACCACCCACCCCACCGATCTGAGCAAGGCAGCCGATATTCTTCAGAAATACAAAATCGAAAAGCTGCCCATTGTGGACGAGCAGTACCACCTGATCGGGCTGGTCACTTACAAAGACATTACCAAGACAAAGGACCGGCCCAATGCAGCCAAGGATGAAAAGGGGCGCCTTCGTGTGGCGGCTGCTGTGGGGGTGGCACGCGACACCATGCTGCGGGTGGAAGCCCTGGCGGATGCCCAGGTAGATGCCATTGCCGTGGATACGGCTCATGCGCATACTAAAACGGTCATCGGACTGATCAAAAAGATCAAAAAGGCCTTCCCTCACACCGACCTGGTGGCCGGGAACATCGGCACGGCAGAGGCAGCACTGACGCTGGCAGATGCGGGAGCCGATGCGGTAAAAGTGGGAATCGGGCCGGGATCGATATGTACCACCCGGGTGGTAGCCGGAGTGGGAGTTCCCCAGCTTACGGCCATATTTAATGCTGCCGGTGTTCTGAAAAAAAGAAACATCCCGCTGATAGCCGACGGCGGGATCAGATATTCGGGCGATATCGTGAAAGCCCTGGCGGCAGGCGCCCAGACGGTCATGATCGGTTCCCTTTTTGCCGGTGTGGAAGAAAGTCCGGGTGAAACTATTATCTATGAAGGAAGAAAATTCAAGTCATACCGCGGTATGGGATCCATTGAGGCCATGCAAAGGGGATCGAAAGACCGGTATTACCAGGACATGGAAGACGATATAGCCAAATTTGTGCCGGAAGGCATAGTGGCCCGTGTTCCCTACAAGGGGACTCTTTCCGAGGTGATCTACCAAATGATGGGCGGATTGCGGGCCGGCATGGGATATTGCGGCACGAAAAACCTGGAAGAGCTGACCGGGGCACGTTTTGTCAGGATTACCAATGCAGGTGTCATTGAAAGTCATCCCCATGACGTGACCATTACCCGTGAAGCACCCAATTACAGCCGCTGAACAGGTTAAAATATCCCGGAAGTTTTTCCGTTCAACCATAACCCGGAACAGTTTCTTTTGCTGAACCAAACCGGATTCGTCATGAACAAAAAAACATATATTTTCTGCCTGTTGATCCTGGCATACCTGATCCCGGCAGCCCATTCCCCCGCCCAGGATACAGACGAAATACTGCTCACCGTAAATAACCGCCCGGTCACCCTGGAGGAATTCGAACGCATTTACCGTAAAAATAATCCGGAGGCGCCTGCCGACCGCGAAAGCATAGAAAATTACCTGGAACTGTTTATCCGTTTCAAGCTGAAGGTAACGGAAGCCATGGAGCAGGGTTTGGATACCACCCGGTCGTTCAGGAGGGAACTGAATACCTACCGGAGCCAGCTGGCAAAACCCTATCTCACGGATACGGAATACAACCGGCATTTGATGAAGGAAGCCCGGGAAAGGATGCAAACCGATATCCGGGCAAGCCATATCCTGATCAGCCTGGATGAGTGGGCCGCTCCGGAAGATACCCTGGCTGCATGGAAAAAAGCCATCAATATCAGAAAGAGGATCCTGGCCGGCGAACCCTTTGAACAGGTAGCCCGGGGAACCTCCGACGACCCTTCGGTAAGGTATAACGGAGGCGATCTGGGGTATTTTACGGTTTTTTCGATGATTTACCCCTTTGAAACGGCAGCCTATCAAATGGAGGTGGGGGAAGTGAGCATGCCCGTACGCACAAGGTACGGATACCATATTATTAAGGTAACTGACAAACGTCCGGCTGCCGGACAGATCAAGGTTGCCCACATTATGGTAGCCGCTCCGGAAAAAGCTGCGGAAGAAATACAGCAGCAGGCAAAGGAAAAGGTGTATTTGATCATGGAAAAACTCCGGCAGGGAGAATCGTTCGACAACCTGGCCGTGGAATATTCCGACGATCAGGCTTCGGCCGCACGGGGAGGAGAACTCCCCTGGTTTGGAGTAGGCCGTATGACCCGCCCTTTTGAAGAAGCCGCCTTTGCCCTGGAGAAAAACGGGGATATTTCAGAGCCGGTACGCACCGAATACGGATGGCACATCATTAAAAGGCTCGACCACCGGCCGGTGGGAAATTACGAATCGATGCAGAAGGAACTGGAAGAAAGGGTAGCCCGGGGAGACCGCCTGAAGAAAAGCCAGGCCGTTTTTGTAGAAATGCTGAAGGAAGAATACGGTTTTACCGAATTCATTGAGCATCTGGAACCTCTGATGAAAATAGCCGGTGACGGTTTTTTTAGTAACAGCGGCAACCAGGCAGAAGCCCCTGGAATGCAGGCCATTCTGTTCCGTTTTAACGGGAAATCATACACCGTGGCAGATTTTGCCGGACACCTGCAAGACCTTGCTTTCCATCCTGAGCAAATGGATGCCAGGTCATTCATCAGAAAATCGTACCATCAGTATGTATCCGAAAAGATTCTGGAGTATGAAAACAGCCGGCTGGAAGAAAAGTATCCGGAATTCAGGTACCTGATGCAGGAATACCACGACGGGATCCTGCTTTTTGAAATAACCGACCGGGAAGTATGGTCCAGAGCGGTACGCGACTCCGCCGGGCTGGCCGAATACTTCCGGCAGCACCGCAGCGATTACATGTGGCCTGAGAGACTGGATGCCAGTGTATTCAGGGCAGACCCCCCGGTAAACCGGTCCAGGATTGAAAAATTCCTTACCCGCCGGGGAGTCACCCTTGACTATCTTAACCGAAAACTCAGGCTTAATCCCGCCGACAGCCTTCTTATGGTGGAGCATGTGGTCTGCCTGCCGGAAAACACTCCCTGGCAGGGACCGGTGCAAACCGAACCAGGCGTGTACCAGGCCCGAATGAACGGGGAACAGGTCTGGGTAAGGATCAACCGCATCCTTCCCCCTGAGCCCAAAAAACTGGATGATGTAAAAGGCCCGGTAACGGCCGATTACCAGGAATACCTGGAAGAACAATGGATAAAAGAACTGAAGAAAAAATACGAGGTTACCGTCAACCGGGATCTTCTGGAAAAAAGGTTCAAATAATTATGAAAAAAGCCATCATCGCCTTTTTGTCTGTCATTCTGCCTGCCGTATCGTGCGTCAATTACGAGCATACCAACGGGGAACAACCCGTGGCAAGGGTCCATAACACATACCTTTACCCTTCCGATCTTACCGGTATCCTGCCTCAGAAATATACCCGGACCGACAGCATACGCATCGTGGAAGGCTACATACGGAAATGGGTCAAAACCCAGCTCATGCTCAACAAGGCGGAAATAAACCTCACCCAGACCGACCTGGAGGAGATCCGGCGGCAGCTGGAACATACCCGGGCTTCCCTTACCATATACAAATACGAGCAGGAAATGATGCGGCAGAAAATGGACACCACCGTTACTGCCGAAGAAATCCGGCAATATTATGATGACCATTCGGAAAATTTTATCCTCGACCAGAATATTGTGAAAGTCACCTATATCAAAATTCCCGACGGGGCACCCAACCTGGAAAGGGTAAGAACCTGGTACCGATCGGAGGACAAGGAAGACCAGAATGCCCTTGAAAGCTATTGTTATCAGTATGCCAGCAAGTTTGATCATTTCGATGACGACTGGATTGCTTTCAGGGGAATACTGAATCAGCTTCCGGGAGAGATCAGCAACGAAGAATTATTCCTTCGATATAACACATCCATTGAAATGCGTGATTCATCATATCATTATTTTGTTGCCATCAGGGATTACCAGCTGGCAGGTTCGGAAGCCCCTGTGGAATTTGTTGACAAACGCATCAGGAACATCATTCTGAACAAAAGAAAAGTAACATTCATCAGGGAACTGGAAAACTCAGTGTATAACGAAGGACTGACAAGAAACGAATTTGAGATTTTTACACCATGAACATGAAAACCGTTTTGCGCGCATTATTTCTAAAATCGTTAATGTTGTTGATCTTTCCTGCCGGAATATTCGCCCAGGAAATCATGGTCGATCAAATCGTGGGAATAGTAGGCGACAATATTATCCTGCAATCGGATATCGAGAACCAGTATTATCAAATGCAGGCCCAGGGATATACCGGAAATGCCCGGCAAATGAAATGTGAGATTTTCGAAGACCTTCTGGTGCAGAGGCTTTTCCTGAACCAGGCCATGGTTGACAGTATCGAGGTCACCCCGGCCGAGGTGGAAAATGAACTGAACCGGCGTCTTCAGATATTTATCAACCAGATCGGCTCCCAGGAACGACTGGAGGAATATTACAATAAATCCCTTCTGGAGATCAAGGAAACCTTCAGGGAAGTGATCCGCGATCAGCTGCTGACACAGAGAATGCAGGCGGAACTTTCAAACGATATCAGCGTGGTCCCTTCGGAAGTGAGGGATTACTATAAACGGTTGCCGGCCGACAGCATACCGGAAATTCCTGAACAATATGAAATAAGACAGATTGTAAAGAACCCCAGGATCAGTGAGGAAGCCATTTTTGAAGTAAAAGAAAGGCTGCTGGAACTGAGGGAACGGATCGTCCAGGGCGAAAACTTTTCCACCCTGGCCATCCTGTATTCGGAAGATCCGGGTACCGCCATGAAAGGCGGGGAACTGGGATTCACCAGCCGGGGATCACTGGTCAAGGAATTTGCCGATGTGGCTTTCAGTTTGAAACAAAACCAGGTATCACAAATTGTGGAAACCGAGTTCGGGTACCATATCATCCAGCTCATCGAACGGAGGGGAGAACAAGTAAATGTAAGACATATATTAATGAAACCCAGAGCCTCTGAAGAAGCAAGCCAGAAAGCCATTGCCGTTCTCGACAGCCTGGCATCGAGGATCCGGATGGATTCCATCCCGTTTGAAACAGCAGCCCGCTTTCTCTCCGATGATGAAGACACCCGCCTGAGCGGAGGCATTATGGTAAACCAGTCAACCGGAACCACCCGTTTTACCCTGGAAGAATTCGATCGTCCCACCCGGCAGATCATACAAAACCTGAAGCCGGGAGAAGTATCCGATCCATTTGAAGCCACCGATGAAACCGGAAGGAAAATATACAAGATCATCCAGATAACCCGAATTATCCCTGCCCACCGGGCCAACCTGGACCTGGATTATTCCCTCATCCAGAATATGGCGCTGTCAGAAAAGAAAAGCCGTCTTCTGAACCAGTGGGTCAGGGATAGGATTGCCGAAACCTATATCAGGATTGATCCGTCTTTCCGCGACTGTGATTTCACCATCAAAGGATGGATCAGCGAAAGCCAGTGATTATACCTGACCCCGAACCGGACCGGCTTCTCTGCAGAGCCGGACTATTCAGCCGCTGCCTGAAGCTTTTCATCAGGACACTCCCGGCATGGCTGTTGCTGACCGTTGGCACCCTGCAGGCTCAGGAAAAAACACGCATCGATATCCTGTACTCGGAAACCCTTCAGTTCGACCGGCGTATGGGAGAAAATTTCAAGCGGCTGGTGGGCAATGTGAGGCTCCGGCACGAAGAGGTGATCATGTTCTGCGATTCGGCCCACCTGTATGACCGGGACAACGAGGTACGTGCCTTCGGAAATATTCGTGTCAACCAGGGCGATACCCTGCAACTGTACGGCGACCAGTTGACCTACAGAGGAGATACCAGGGTGGCGAAGGTAAGGAATAATGTGGTGCTGCGCGACAGGGAGTCGGAACTGAAAACCGACCATCTGGATTTCAACATGAACACCAATATAGGATACTATTTTAACGGGGGTCGCATGGAGAACAAGGAAAACGTGCTTACCAGCAAACGGGGTTATTATTATGCCAACGATGAGATATTCTATTACAGTGACAGTGTGGTTATGGTCAATCCCGATTACACCATCCACTGCGACACCCTGAAGTACGATAGCCGTTATGCCACGGCATATTTTATGAGTCCCACCATCATTCGCGGGGAAGATCTTGATATTTACTGTGAAAACGGTTGGTACAACCTGGACCTGGAGCTCTCGCAATTCAATCAGAATGCCTTTATCAGTACCAGCGAGCAAATCATCCGGGGAGACAGTCTGTTCTACGACCGCGGAAACGGATTCGGGAAAGCCATAGGAAATATTGAGATCAACGACACGACAGAAAATATCATCCTCAGGGGACACTATGCTGAATACTTCGAAGAACCGGAAAGCTCCCTGG
>Ga0190346_1000043_pt1 | contig 28756 bp, 27 predicted proteins | sample 48721345_MG_FD_161680 | JGI IMG/M metagenome (GOLD analysis project Ga0190346, IMG submission 161680) | Hydrothermal vent microbial mat bacterial communities from Southern Trench, Guaymas Basin, Mexico - 4872-13-4-5_MG | ecosystem: Environmental > Aquatic > Marine > Hydrothermal vents >... | reverse complement strand
GTATCGAGTATTACGTTTTTGCGTATCGCGTTAAGAAAAATAAAGAAAATGAATTAAGGGAAAGTAAAGAAAAAAGGTAAACTTAACCCCTTTTTAAACTGCCTTACCAAAATTTACATTAATAATATATATAAATTTAAAAAAAAGAAGGATTTTAGAAATTTTTGTAGAATAATTAAAGTATGTTAGTATATAATAAAAAAAATACGATATAAACTTTTATCCACCCTCTTAAGCGAGTATTTACTAAATAGGGTCTATCCAAAAGTTTGTATAGGAGTATGATTTAATATGAGAAAAGCAAGTAGGATTTATAAGAGGAAAAGCAGAAGTAATCTGGAAACCTTTATTATCTTAATAGGCGCGATAATAATTTTGGGTGTGGCCTTTAATTTGGCCAGAGATAGGAGTTATATTCCTCCCGAAGTGACAACAATTGCGGAAGAAGAGAAAGTAAAATCTCCGGTTATAAAGACACCTGTGGAGCTACCCCAAAAAGAAACAGTGGAAAAGGTTGAAGAAAGGGAGAGATTTCCGGAGGAAGAAATAAAAAAAGAGGTTACTCCGGAAGAGAAGACACCACTCACTGAGCCTAGCACGGTTAAAACTTCAGAAGTAGAACCAGAAGTAAAAGTAATAAAGGAGTCTGAAACAGTTTCAGGTAGGAAGGTATATACTGTTCAGGTAGGAGCTTTTTCAAAAGAAGGAAGTGCTCAGAATTTAGCTAAAGAAATAAGAGGTAAAGGGTACCAAGCTTATGTAATTAAAGGGAAAACCCTTTACAAGGTTCAAGTAGGGAAATTTAAAACTTCAGATGAGGCCAAAGCAATTTCAGAAAAACTGAAGAAATTAGGTTATGAAATATGGGTAACAACTAGATAGGGAAAGGAAATATAAGTTTGAAGAAGAAGAGCATTCCTTCCATCACCATAAATCGCTTATCTATTTACCATAGGTGTTTGGAAAAGATTTTAGAAACTGAAAGAGGAGAAGAGTTAAAAATCGTTTCTTCATTTAAAATCGCCGAAATGACCGGAATAAATTCAGCACAAATTCGTAAAGATCTGGCTTATTTTGGAGAATTCGGTAAAAGAGGACTTGGATATCCAGTAACAGACCTTAGTAGAGAATTAAAAAAGATATTAGGATTAGATAAAAAGTGGTCAGTTATTATTGTCGGAGCAGGGAATTTGGGCAAGGCCTTGGTAAAGTATAAAGGCTTTCAGAAAAAGGGCTTTATAATCAAGGGAATTTTTGATAATAATCCCTCAAAAATTGGCAAGAGACTTGACCATATTTTTATTTATGATATAAAAGAGGTACAAAAATTTATCCGGACAGAAAATATAAGTATTGGGATAATAGTGGTACCGGCTGATTCGGCCCAGGAAGTGGCAGATAAAATGGTAATAGGTGGGATTAAAGCTATTTTAAATTTTGCTCCCGTCCATATCGTATTACCCCCGGAAATCAAAATACACAATGTAGACTTATCTATTGAATTTGAAGGGTTGACATACTATTTAAACTTGTGATAAAATCTTTTTGTATTATTTGTGATTTTTTTCACAATTAATAAGAGTTAAAAGTAAAGAATATTAAGAAAGATAATATAAAATAATATATAGACTCATTTTGGGAAAGGGGGTTATTATGGAAGTTAAAGATTTAATTCGCGTTTTAGATGCTGAAGTTTTATGCGGTGAAGATTTTTTAGGTCAGGAAATCATAGACTTTGGCGCAAGCGATCTTTTAAGTGATATCTTAGCTTATTCCAAAGATAACTATGTGCTCTTAACGGGTTTAACCTCCTCACAGGTTGTCCGTACAGCCGAATTAACCGGAGCTATTGCTATTGTCTTTGTGCGAGGGAAACTGCCTCCCCAAGAAGTAATCGGTTTAGCCAAATCTCACCACATTCCCCTTTTAAAGACGGATAACCTGATGTTTGCCTCCTGTAGAAAAATTGCCGAGGAATTAAAAAAAGAAGAGAAGAATAAATGAGTACTGATTATTCCCAGGAAAAGTTAACTTTAGTTAATGAATTGATTTACCAAATCAAAGTTAAAGAAGCTATGTCTAAGAAAGTAATCTTCTTTAAAGAAAATGTCACCTTCAGGGAAATACAGTTAAAACTTAAAGAGAAAAAAATTTCCGGAGTTCCTATACTTGATAAGGAAAGAAATATTATAGGAATCGTAAGTATTGATGATGTTATCACTGCCTTCGATAAGGGTTACGTAGATAAAAAAATTACTGATTATATGAGTAGAGACGTAATTACCATTCCCCAAAATTTTTCAGTAGTTTCGGCAATTAATAGATTGGAAAAATTTAAGGTAGGGCGGCTCCCGGTTACCGAATCTTTAGATAGTAAAAAAATTGTAGGGATAATAACTCTGAGTGATATTTTAAATAGATTGTTGGTTGTAGTTCAGTCAATTGCTGAAAAAGTCCAAGATAAAGAAGTAAATAATACCCAAATTTCTCATGATTTAATTAAACGCGTTGAAAGAAAACCGCTTCGGTTTGAAGTTAAGGGAGATGATTTTGACAGCGCCGGCAGAGTGGCCAGTATAACCAAAAAGTATTTTCAGAACCTGGGAATCAGTAAAGATATTATTCGCAGAATTGCTATTGTTTGCTATGAAGCCGAGATGAATATTTGTCTTCACTCCCTGGGTGGGAGTATGATTATCGAGGTCAATAGAAATAATGCGGTAATCTATGCTCATGATAAAGGTCCCGGGATTCCAGATGTTAAGCTTGCTTTAAAGCCGGGATTTACCACAGCATCGGAAAAGATCAGAGCTTTGGGTTTTGGTGCCGGTATGGGGCTTCCCAACATAAAACGTTATGCCGATAAATTAGAGATTAAATCTTCTTTAAAGACCGGAACAGAATTAAAAGCAATAATCAATTTGGGGGTAAGAAATGAAATTAAGTAAAATAGTAAATGAATGTCAATTGGAAAAAATTGTTTTTTGCACTGATTGCGAAATTGAAAACGGTTATTGTGGAGATTTGATGTCTGATGTTATGGCACATGCTGAAGCAGAATGTATCTGGATTACTATCCAGGCGCACAAGAACAGTATAGCGGTCGCCCTTATCAAAGATATTAAATCTATAGTGTTCACCAATAATGTAACGGTTGAGAAAGAGATAATTGAAAAAGCCGAAGAAGAAAAGATTAATTTACTCCGAACCGATAAAGATTCTTTTACAGTGTGCGGAGAAATATATTGTTTGATGGAGGCTGAAACTGCAAAGGATTGATTTACATATCCATTCTGCTCTTTCGGCTTGTGGTGATGATATTATGTCACCTCAGCTTATTTTGGAGCAGGCTGTTCAGAAAGAGCTTAATCTTATATCTATTACTGATCATAATGCTGTTCAACATTCAATTTTAGCCTGCAAGCTGAGCGAAGATATGCCTATTCGAGTAATCCCGGGGGTGGAATTAACCAGCAGAGAAGAAGTCCATCTCTTAGCTTATTTCCCTAATACTAAAGAGCTTTTAAAAATGGAAAAAGAAATAGATAATTATTTACCCGGGAAGAAAAATAGTTCCAGATTTTTTGGGAATCAGCTATTTTATGACCTAAAGGGCGAAATTATCGGAATCGATAATACCCTAAGGCAAGTAGCTTTGAATATAGGGTTAGATAATCTGGTTAATTTGGTGCACAGCATAGAGGGAATTGCTATCCCTGCTCATATTGATAAAAACAGATTTAGCCTGCTTAGTCAGTTAGGTTTTTTGGATCAAGAAGCAGATTATGATGCCGTAGAAGCTTCTAAATTTGAGTGGAGAAAAAGGAAATTTGAATTAGGTGATACCTGGGACGGGTTTCCGGTAATAGCCGGTTCGGATAGTCATAGGGTTGAGGATATTGGTCTCTTTTTTATGGAAGATAAGCAAGATGAGATTACAAATTTTATATCTCTGAAAGATTTTTTAAGAAGAAGTAAGCAACCATGAAAGATTTGGCGGATCACCTATTTGATATTTTGGAAAATTCGGTAAAAGCTGGAGCCACAGAAGTTAAAATTATCTTGGGAATTAAGGATAAAAAATTTTTTTGTAAGATAGAAGATAACGGTAGCGGAATTAAAGATGAAGATGTTACTGATCCTTTTGTAACCTCACGGAAGACAAGGAAGGTTGGGCTGGGGCTCCCTCTTTTGAAGAGAGCAGCAGAAAGCACCGGCGGTTTCCTTAAAATATATAATTCGGAAAAAGGAGGGGTGATTTTAGAATTTGAAACAGATATTGCCCATATTGATGCTAAACCTTTCGGAGATATAGCCAGGACATTTGTAGATGCTATTTACAGTTGGCCAAAAGTTAGTTTTGATATTTTCGTTCAGCAGAAAAATAATAAAAAGTTATCTATTTTTGATAGTAAAAAGATTAAGGGAATTGTTAATTATTCTGAGATGCAACAGAAAGAAGTTCGAGATTTTATTTATGATTCAATAGATCGAGAGTTAAAAAAAATAGGAATTGATTACCAATTCGGGATATTTTAAGTTTATAGAAACCTTTTAGAAATTATTTTGCTAAACGAAAGGTTAGATTTATCTAATTATTATTTAATAATGTAAAAATGAAGGGGAGGAAGATGAAGAATTTAGAAGAACTAAAAAAAATTAGAGAGAGAGTAAAAAAAGATTTAGAATTACGAACCGGGAAGCACCGAATTAAGATTGTGGTTTGCCTGGGAACTTGTGGTATTGCTGCCGGAGCTCGAGAGACTATGAATACTCTTATCGATCTTATTGCCAAGAACGACACGTCCGACACTATAGTGACCACGGCAGGTTGTGCGGGTTTTTGCGAACAGGAACCTATGATTCAGATTTATATAGAAGACAAGGAACCGGTTGTATATGGAAAGGTTGACACGAAAGCAGCAGAAGAAATATTTGAGAAACACATTTTAAAAGGCGAAATTGTAGGAAAATATCTTTTTTCAAAGGGGAAGTAATTATGGGATGTCTTTGTAATGAAAAAGAACTTACTGATGAGCAAAAGTATAAACAACTTAAAGAATTTATTGATGAAAATAAAAATAAGAAAGGTTATTTGATACCGGTACTCCATACAGCACAGGCAATATTTGGATATCTCCCGCCAGAAGTACAGGATTTTGTGGCTAAAGAGATGAATACCCCGGTGAGTGTAGTTGCCGGAGTAGTTACTTTTTATTCTTATTTTAAGATTTTCCCTACCGGCAGACACACCATTACCATATGTTTAGGAACAGCCTGCTACGTTCGGGGTGCGAAAAAAATATTAGAAGCACTCGAGGAAAAGCTTAAGATAAAAATTGGAGAGACCACTGAGGATAGAAGGTTTTCCATGGGAGTACAAAGATGTCTGGGAGCCTGCGGATTAGCTCCGGTTATTATGATCGATAAAGATGTTCATGGTCGGATATCGGCAAAAAAATTAGATAAAATTTTAGAACAATACAAATAGATAAGGTAGGGAATATTAATATGTATAATTTGAGAGCACATGTTTTGCTTTGTTATGGAGGTGCCTGTATTTCTTCGAACGCAGGGAGCGTTAAAGAAACAATGGAAAAAGCGATAGCTAAAGCAGGGCTTCAAAACGAAGTAGATGTTGTAACTACCGGATGTATGGGAACTTGTGAGTTGGGACCGATTATGGTTATCTATCCGGAGGGAGTATTCTATCAGAAAGTTAAGCCCGAAGATGCTGAAGAGATTGTTCAGGAACACTTACTAAAAGGCAGAGTTGTTAAACGTCTATTTTATAAAAAACCGAAAACCGAAGAGATGGTAGAGATGTTTAATAATATCGATTTCTTCAAATTACAGAGGAAAATAGCTCTTCGGAATTGTGGAATTATCAATCCCCTGGAAATTGAAGAATATATAGCTGCTGACGGATATATGGCTTTAGGGAAAGTGCTGACCGAAATGACCCCGCAACAAGTAATCGAAGAGATGAAAAAATCAGGGTTAAGGGGACGAGGTGGGGCAGGATTCCCTACCGGCTTAAAATGGCAGTTTACTGCCGCCTCCCCGGGAAAACAAAAATATGTATGCTGCAATGCAGATGAAGGTGACCCCGGTGCCTTTATGGATAGGAGTATTTTAGAGGGAGACCCCCATAGTGTGATGGAAGCTATGATGATCTGCGGTTATGCTATTGGAGCAGATCAGGGATATATATATGTACGGGCTGAATATCCTTTAGCTGTGGAGAGGTTGTCAACTGCTATTGAACAAGCGAAAAAAAATGAACTTTTAGGAAAGAATATTTTAGGGACTGATTTTAATTTTGATATAGAAATAAGGATGGGAGCAGGTGCTTTTGTCTGCGGAGAAGAAACCGCTCTAATGCGTTCTATAGAAGGGAAGAGAGGAGAACCTCGTCCCAAACCTCCTTATCCCGCTCAAAAGGGACTCTTCGAATGTCCTACTGTACTGAATAATGTGGAAACTTTTGCTAATATACCTTATATAATTTTACAAGGGGCTGACGATTTTGCTTCTGTGGGAACCGAAAAGAGCAAAGGCACAAAAGTATTTGCTTTAGCAGGTGACATAAATAATTCCGGGCTTATCGAAATTCCTATCGGAATGCCTTTGGGTACAATTATTTATGATATTGGAGGAGGAATTCCCAATAATAAGAAATTAAAAGCGATACAGATTGGCGGTCCTTCGGGAGGTTGTATACCTGCCGATCATCTGAATGTGAAAGTGGATTATGAGTCATTACAGGAACTCGGAGCTATCATGGGTTCAGGCGGATTAATTGTAATGGACGAAGATACCTGTATGGTCGATTTAGCACGTTACTTTATGGAATTTATTCAGGAAGAGTCGTGCGGTAATTGTACCCCTTGTCGTCAAGGGACGAGGATTATGTTAAATATTTTAGAGAGAATCTGTCAGGGAAAAGGAAAAATGGAGGACCTGGATATTCTGGAAGAATTGTCTGAACAGATAAAGCAGACTTCTTTATGTGGTTTGGGGCAGACCGCACCCAATCCGGTTATTGCAACTTTAAGATATTTTAGGGAAGAGTATATCGAACATATTCGGGATAAAAAATGCCGGGCAGGAGTATGCGCAGAACTTGTATACTCTCCGTGTTCTAACGAATGTCCAGCTTCGGTAAATGTACCGGGATATCTTGCTTATACCAAGGAAGGTAATTTTAAAAAGGCCCTGCAAATACATTTAAAGAATAATCCGTTTCCTGCTGTCTGTGGACGGGTATGTCCTCATCAGTGTGAAGCTAAATGCCGAAGAGTTGACCTTGATTCAGCCGTCAGTATTCGTTCGGTAAAACGGTTTATGGCCGATTCGATAGATGATTATTTAGAATGTTTTCCCGAAAAACAGAATTCTAATGGAATTAAGGTAGCAGTAATCGGTTCAGGTCCATCCGGCCTATCCAATGCATATTTTCTTACTATGCTGGGATATGATGTCACGATTTTTGAATCCGAGTCTAAGGCAGGAGGGATGCTTACTTATGCTATTCCTTCTTATAGATTGCCAAAAGATATAGTAGAAAAAGAGATTCAGGCCTTATCTCGATATGGAGTAAAGATAAAAACTAATAATAAAATTGGAAAAGATATAACCATCGATGAACTCAAAAAACAAGGATTTAGGGCTTTTTATATTGCTGTAGGAACAGGGGATTCAATTATGCCTGCAATTGAAGGGATAGAAGGTAATGGTAGAGTTATGAGCGGGTTGGATTTTTTATATAAAATCAATAATAATGAAAAAATCTCCGTTGGCAGTGAGGTAGTAGTTATCGGCGGAGGAAATACCGCCATAGATGCCGCCAGGACTGCCAAGAGAATGGGGGCAGATGTTACCATAGTATATCGTCGAACCAGAGAAGAAATGCCTGCAGAAATAGAAGAGATTAAGGAAGCGGAGAACGAAGGAATAAAAATACAGCTTCTGCAAAATATCAAATCAGTTAAGTTAACCCCTAACAATAAGTTAGCGGTTGAATTTGTGAATATGCGTCTTGGTGAATTTGATAAATCCGGTAGACGAAGACCTGTGGAAATAGAAACTTCTTTGTTTATCAAGGAAATTGATTTATTGATTTTAGCCATTGGCCAGAAACCAGCTCTAAATGGTTTATTTGACAAAGAATTAGTTAAACTTAATAGAAATGGAACTATCTTTTGTCATTCTTATAAAGGAGAGACGATGTCGGAAGATATCTTTGCCGGTGGTGATGTGGTGACCGGTCCTTCTACTGTAGTGGAAGCAATCGGGCAGGCACAGAGAGCAGCTGAGGCCATAGATAAATATTTAACCGGTGGTCGAGAGGAATATCCCTGGAATATAATGGATAAAATCGAAGTAAAGTTTGACCCGGAAGAAGAACCGGTAGATTATGAACGGGCAAAGAATATATTGGTCCCGGTAGAAAAAAGAGATTCTTATACGGAAGTTGAAAAGACCTGGGACAGGGTAACTGCTTGTAAAGAAGCAGATAGATGTTTACGTTGTGAATATAAGAAAGAAGGGGAGGGAGCATGACAGTAAAAGAAATTATTAATAAGTATGGAAATAAAAGAGAAAATTTGTTACAGATTTTGCATGATATTCAAAATCAAAGCCCCCAGAATTACATTAACCAAGAAGACATTAATTTATTGAGCAAGGAAATGAAAATACCGGTATCTGATATTAAAGGGACTGCTTCTTTTTACACAATGTATAGTTTTATCCCTCGTGGTAAATATATAATCAGAGTTTGCGAGAGTCCTCCTTGTCACTTATTAGGGGCACAAACCATTTTTAAGGTCATAGAGACTAAATTAGGCATCAAAGAAGGAGAGACAACCAAAGACGGTCTTTTTACCTTAGAGGGGACTAGCTGTCTGGGAATTTGTGGAGTAGCTCCGGCAATGATGATTAATGATGAGGCATACGGAAATTTAGATGAAAAGAAGATCAATGAGATATTGGAGCAAATTCAAGAAAAGGAGAGTAAATAATTATGTCAAAAAGAGGCATCGCCCAGATTTTAGTTGGTATTGATGGAAATACTGTCCTTTCCGGTGCAAGGAAGATAAAGACAAAATTAATTACCGAAATAAACAAACAAGGTCTTTCCGATCAAGTTTCGGTAATCGAAACCGGAAGTATTGGTCCTATTAATAAAGGGGTAATCGTGGGCATTTATCCTACCGGGGAAATGTACGGAAATGTGACCGAGAAGGATATTGCTGAATTTGTTCAGGAAAGATTTGTTAAGGGTAGACCTTATAAAAAATTGTTGTTAGAAGAAAAAATACAACCGGAGATAGATTTGGAAACCTATGATTCCAGAAAAACCCAATATTTCGGGCGAATCGTTCTGGATAACTGTGGGAAGATTAACCCGGAAGATATTGAAGAATATATCGGAACAGGTGGTTATGAGGCATTAGGGACAGTCTTAAAAGAAAAAACATCTGAAGAGGTTATTCAAGAAGTGAAGAACTCCGGACTCAGAGGTAGAGGTGGTGCTGGATTCCCCACCGGTTTAAAATGGTCTTTTGCAGCCCAGGAAAAAGAAAGTCCAAAATATGTTATCTGTAATGCAGATGAAGGAGAACCGGGTACTTTTAAAGACAGATTAATTATGGAAGGAGATCCCCATAGGGTTTTAGAAGGGATGGCCATCTGCGGATATGCTATCGGGGCTAACACCGGTTATATCTATATTCGGGGAGAATACCAGCTTTCTATTCAGAGATTAGGGAAAGCCATAAAAGATGCGGAAAAATTAGGCCTTTTAGGGAAAAATATATTTGGAACTGATTTTGATTTTGAGGTAAAGATTAAGATTGGGGCAGGTTCTTATGTCTGCGGAGAAGAAACATCTCTCTTGAATTCTATGGAAGGTTTTAGGGGGGAACCAAGGCTAAAACCGCCTTTCCCTGCTAAATCAGGGTTTTTATTCAAGCCTACTAATGTGAATAATGTAGAGACCCTGGCTAATATTGCTCCTATTGTTTTGAATGGTGCTGAATGGTTCAAAAAATTTGGGACAGAAGATTCACCGGGAACTAAAGTGTATACTATTTTGGGACATGTAAATCGTTCTGGTTTAATAGAAGTTCCCATGGGGATTACCTTAAGGGAAATTATCTATGATTATGCGGGAGGTATTTCTTCCGGGAAATTTAAAATGGCCCAAATAGGAGGTACTGCCGGTGATATTCTCTCTGCAGAACTTTTAGATGTACCACTTGATTATAAATCCCTTCAAGAAGTAGGGCACAATCTTGGCTCCGGGGCAATATTAATTATGAATGATTCGGTTTCGGTAGTAGATTTTTTAAAGTGTTGTATGAAATTTTTTGTGCATGAATCTTGTGGCCGGTGTTCTGTGTGTCGAATTGGGACCAGGCAGTTGTATGAATCTTTCAGTCGCTTAGAAAAGAAAGAAGCATATTTTGACGAGCTTAAAAATATTGAGGAATTAGCTGAAGGACTAAAATTGACCGCTTTTTGCCCTCTTGGTCAATCAATAGCTTCCCCCGTTCTCTCTGCTATAAAATATTTTAAAGCAGAATTGTCAAAGGGGGTAAATCCAAATAAAATTCACGAACCGGTTACCAGGGAAAAAAGTGGTACAGTATCCAGTTATTCTTAAGGGCAGGCTTAGGTGTAATTATTTTGGGACAAGTATAAAAGATATTTATGAATTAAAATTAACAATAAACTATAAACAATAAGAAGGAGAGGAGTTAATGGCAAATATTACCATAAATAATATAAAAGTTGAGGTACCGGAAGGTACTACTATTTTAAATGCTGCTAAAAAGATTGGAATAAAGATACCCACTCTGTGTTATCTTGAAAATGTTCAGGAGCCAGGGTCATGCAGAATGTGTGTGGTGGAGGTTGAGGGGGCTAGAACACTTCAACCTTCCTGTGTAACGCAGGTTTCAGAAGGCATGAAAATCCATACTAATACTAAAAAAATAAGGGATGCCAGAAAGATTATATTGGAATTGCTTTTAAGTGATCATCCCTGGGAATGCAATACTTGCGACCGCAATCAGGAATGCGAACTGCAAAAATTAGCAGATGAGTATGGTATTAAAGAAGTTAGATTTCAGTCCGTGAAAGAAAGGTTGCCTTTAGATGAAAGTACTCCCGGGATTGTAAGAGACCCAAACAAGTGTATCTTGTGCAGGAGATGTGTCACCGTATGTCAAGAAGTGCAAGGGGTGGGAACATTAGCCCCCAGAGCCCGCGGTTTCGATACGATTATTGCTCCGGGACAAGGGGATTTATTAAACGATGCCATATGTGTACAATGCGGACAGTGCGCTGCTGTTTGCCCGGTGGGTGCAATCAGCGAAAAAGATGATATCGATAAAGTGTGGGAGGCAATCGATGATCCGAATAAGTATGTAGTTGTTCAAACTGCTCCGGCTATAAGAGCTGCCTTGGGTGAATGCTTTGGTTTAGAACCAGGTACTTTAGTTAAGGGGAGAATGACTACTGCTCTTAGGATGCTGGGGTTTGATGGAGTGTTTGATACTAACTTTGGCGCTGATTTAACTATTTTAGAAGAGGGAACAGAGCTTCTTACCAGACTTAAAAAGGCACTGGTTGATAAAGATAAGAATGTAGCTTTGCCGATGTTCACTTCCTGTTCGCCAGGATGGATAAATTATATGGAATATTTTTATCCTGAGTTAATCCCTAACGTTTCTACCTGTAAATCTCCTCAGCAGATGTTCGGAGCAGTGGCAAAAACCTATTATACTGATAAAATTGAAAAGAAAAAAGAAGATGTTGTTGTCGTATCTATAATGCCCTGTACCGCCAAGAAATTTGAATGTAATCGGGAAGAGATGAATGCAAGTGGAGTTAAAGACGTAGATTATGTGTTAACAACCAGAGAATTAGGGAAAATGATTAAACAAGCAGGAATAGATTTTGTCAATCTTCCCGATGAAGAGATGGACGCCCCTCTGGGTATATCCACAGGTGCCGCCGATATATTTGCTAACACCGGAGGAGTTATGGAAGCAGCTCTTAGAACAGTATATGAAATTGTTACCGGTAGAGAATTACCTTTTAATGGATTACATATTACCCCTATCGAGGGACTTGAAGGGGTAAAGGAGGCATCGCTGAAAATTGAAGACACAAAAGAAGAATGGAAATTCTTAGAAGGTGTTACTGTAAATGTTGCAGTTGCCCATGGCCTGGGGAATGCTAAAAAGATAATAGAAGAAATTAAATCTGGTAAGAAACAGTATCATTTTATAGAAATTATGACCTGTCCCGGCGGTTGTATCGGTGGAGGTGGACAACCAAGAATGACTACTGATGAAATAAGGAAAGCCAGGATTCAGGCGATATACAAAGAAGATGAGGGTAGAAAATACCGGAAGTCTCATGAAAATCCGGCATTAAAGGTTCTCTATGAGGAATTTCTTGGAAAGCCTCTGGGAGAAAGGTCTCATCATCTACTCCATACCAAATATTTTAACAAAAAAGATGAAAATGCTTAAATTATTTATTACAATAGAAAAATAAAAAAATGAAATAAATAAAAAACGGTGATCTTTTAAAAATAAAATAGATAACTAGAGAAAAATTAATCATTGATTGCCTGCGAGAGAGGAAAAATTCTTCTAATCTTAAGGGGAAATCGTAAATTTCTGAAACAACTAAAGAGGTTTGATTTCTTAGCTTAAGGTTATATAATCAGACCTCTTTTTTATTTATTTTATAAAAATCAGAAAGGAGAGGAGGAAAATGTCTAAACGGATAGGAACAGTTACTATTGTTATAACGGATAGAATTAATCAATCTGATAGAGTCAATGAGATTTTAAGTAAGCATGCAGATATCATTATTGGGCGAATGGGGTTACCTTATTCTCTCAAAAAGATTAACATCATCTGTCTGATTGTAAATGGTTCGACTGACCAATTAGGGTCTTTAACCGGTCAGCTGGGTTCTATTGAGGGAGTTCAGGTTAAATCGGTTATGGCAAAGATATAGTTATGTGGTAATTGTTAAGTTTCTAAAAATATATTATAAAAAATAGAAAATTGACAAAGAAAGAAACATTTATTTCTAAAAAAATTAGCGAAAAGGAGAATAATTTAAATGGAAAATAATAAAATTAAGCTTATTACCCGGACCGGAATATTGTTAGCGGTAGCCTTAGTTGTACAGATGGGAGGATTTCCTCAACCGATAACCGGTCCGTTAATTAATACGGTGCTTTATTTGGCTGCCTTATTAGTAGGAAGTTGGGGTGGAATTATTATCGGCGTTTGTACACCGGTTATTGCTTTTATGAGGGGTATTTTACCAGCACCTTTGGGTCCAATGATTCCTTTTATTGCTCTGGGCAATGGTGTTTTAGTGATTGTCTTTAGTCTATTGAAAGGAAAAAATAAAATTTTTGGAATTATTATTGCTTCCTTGGCAAAGTATTTGATTTTGTTTACAGCAGTAAGTTTTATTGTAGATGTGCCTGATAAGATAGCTCAAATTATGAGTTTACCCCAATTGTTTACTGCTCTATCAGGTGGAGTAATTGCTATGTTGGCGTATAAAGCTTTGTGGGCTATCGGTATGGACAGAACAAAAGAAATGCCGGAAGATAAAAAACAATAAAGTTCACCAATTTTCCAATGAAGCATAAAAAGTTTGTAAATTTTGCAAAAATTAATTTTATTGAGATTTTATTGGATTTTATTTCTTTATGAGATATAATTAATTAATATATAACAATAAAACGAAAAATGAAAAGCGCAAAATTACATCCGTATCTCGTATCTCGTGAATCGTATCTCGTTAGGAATTAGTTATCCGATTACCAGTTGTGTGTTTATTTAGTTAAAGAGATAAAATCAAAACAATTAGTTAGTTAACTAAATTGATTGAGTAACTGGATATTTAAATTAACTTGCATCTCGCAACTGTTAACTGAAGACTTGTATTTAAAACTAACGACTAACGACTATTCACTAACGACTAGTTAAGAGTTTTAAATTATGGCTTTACGTTTTTAGTTTATTGATTTTTCCTAAACGCTATAAGCTCCACGCTATACTATATACTAACGACTAACTTATAATGATGACAAGATAGAGTTTTATAAATTTTCACTGGTAAATGGGGAGAAAGAAATGAAACAGCAGGTTGATAATTTGCTAGAAGAATTTACTCTTGAGCAGATAAATGAATTAAATGAAATTATTGAAAAATACAGAGTGGAGCCGGGAGGAATAATACCCTTACTGAAAGAAACCCAGGATCTCCTTGGATATCTGCCCATAAATATCCAGAAACAAATATCTGATAAAGCCAATATTCCTTTAAGCAGAATTTATGGAATAGTGACCTTTTACTCATTCTTTACTATGACTCCAAGGGGTAAACATACGGTGAAAGTGTGTTTAGGTACGGCTTGTTATTTTAGTGGAGGCAAGGAAATTGCGGAAACAATAGAGGGAGAATTTAGAGTAAAGTCTGGAGAGACCACTGCCGATAGAATATTTACTTATGAAACAGTAAGATGCCTTGGAGCTTGTGGATTAGCGCCGGCAATAGTAGTTGATGGAGAAGTATATGGAAGAGTTAAACCCTCAAAGGTAAAAGAGATATTAGAAAAATATAAATAGCGGTTGGTTATGGTTAAGATAGGAAAGGGGAAGGCTGTGGGACAAATTAAGACAGAAGATTTAATAAAAATTAAGAAGCATACCTTAGCTAAAAGAGAATTATCAAAAACGGAAAAAAAAATAAGAATAACCGTCCATATGGGCACCTGCGGCATTGCTTCGGGTGCCCAAAAAATTATGGGTGTTCTAACAAAGGAAATTGAGAAAAGAAAACAAAAAAATATTGCAATTATCACATCCGGCTGTATGGGATTATGCAGCAGAGAACCTTTAATTACTGTGGAGATATTTGGGCAGGAGCCAATAATCTATCAGTATATGGACAAAGAGAAGATGTTGGAAGTTTTCAAAAAGCATATTTTAGAAGGGAAAGTTATTACTGATTATGCCTTGGCGAGGGGAAAAGAAGAACAAATCAAGGAGAGAATTAAGCATAAAGGTAATTTACCAAATGAGATTGTATTGGATAAATCCATACCCGGTATAGAAGAAATCCCCTTTTTTGCGAATCAAGAAATAAGAGTTCTAAAAAATCGAGGAATAATTGATCCGGAAAAAATCGAGGATTATATTTCAAGAGATGGATATATGGGAATGACAAAAGCCCTGATAGAGATGTCTCCGGAAGAAATTATTCAAGAAGTTGTCGATTCAGGATTAAAAGGAAGAGGAGGAGCAGGTTTTCCAACAGGTATCAAATGGAGATTTGCAGCCCAGGCAGAAAGCAAAGTAAAATATGTTCTTTGCAATGCAGATGAAGGTGATCCGGGTGCATATATGGACAGGAGTATTTTAGAAGGAGATCCGCATGCTGTTATTGAAGGAATGATTATTGCTGCAAAAGCTATAAGTGCTCATCAGGGTTATATCTATTGCCGTGCGGAATATCCTTTAGCAATAAAAATGTTGAATAAAGCAATAAATCAAGCCAAAAAACTCGGTCTTTTAGGCAAGAATATTTTAGGAACAGGATTTGATTTTGATTTAAAAATTTATCAGGGTGCAGGAGCTTTTGTTTGCGGAGAAGAAACAGCTTTAATGAGGTCTATTGAAGGTAAAAGGGGAATGCCTCGTCCAAGACCACCCTTTCCCGCTAATGCCGGTTTATGGGAAAAGCCGACTGTTTTAAATAATGTTGAAACATTGGCTAATATTAGTCAGATAATTTTAAGAGGAAGTGCCTGGTTTTCCAATATAGGAACAGAGTTTAGTAAAGGGACAAAAGTATTCGCTCTTACCGGCGATATAAATAATATAGGTTTAGTAGAAGTACCCATAGGTATAACTCTTGGTTCGATTATTTATGATATTGGAGGGGGTGTTCCTAATGGTAAAAAATTTAAAGCTGCCCAATTAGGGGGGCCTTCGGGTGGTTGTATCCCGGCTGAACATTTAGATGTTTTTTTGGATTATCATACGATAAAACAGTTAGGGGCTATTGTGGGGTCCGGTGGTTTAATCGTAATGAATGAAAATAATTGTGCGGTAGATATTGCCCGTTTTTTTATGGATTTTTGTCATGAAGAATCTTGCGGCAAATGTGCTCCTTGTCGTGAAGGAACAAAAAGGATGTTAGAAGTTCTTACTAATATTTGCGAGGGGAAAGGTGAAGAAGGAGATATAGAACTTCTGGAAGAAATGGGAGAAGTAATTAAAGATGCTTCGCTTTGCGCTTTAGGTCAAACCGCACCAAATCCAGTTTTGACTACCTTGAGATATTTCAGAGATGAGTACGAAGCTCATATACGGTATAAAAGATGCCCAGCGGGGGTTTGTCATAACTTGATTAAATATAGTATTGATTTGGAAAAATGTATTGGTTGTGGTTTGTGTCTAAAAGCTTGCCCAGCGAATGCCATAAGTGGCGAGAAAAAGCAACCCCACAAAATAGATCAGGATAAATGTATACAATGTGGTCTTTGCTATGAAATATGTAAATCTAAATCAATATTAAAAGAATAGATATTTAAAGATTAAAACCGGAGGGCAAAGCATGAAAGAATAATGGTAGTAGTAATCGGTTCTGGATAGACTAGTCTTCCCAAAAATATTATAGAAAAGGAAATTCAAGCACGATGTTAATGAAAGGTAAAAATAAGATAAGATAATTTTGATTGTTCAGAAGAAGTTTTAGATAAAGGAGAGTAAAAAGTAGTGTCTTTAATAGATATAATCATAAATGATAATAAATTAAAAATTGAAGAAGGTACAACAATTTTAGATGCTGCTAAAGAGGCGGGTATCAAAATTCCTACTTTATGTGCTATGCCTGAATTCGGGTTTGCTCCCGGTTCTTGTCGGATATGCGTTGTAGAGGTTGTCGGTATGCCTGCATTGGTTGCTTCCTGTACCTATCCGGTAAGAGAAGGTTTAAAAATTTATACTCATAGTGAAAGAGTTCTCAGAGCGCGGAAAATGACTTTGGAATTTTTATTAGCCAATCATCCTCTGGACTGTATGACTTGTGAAAAGAGTGGTGATTGTATTTTAGAAGAGTTAGCTTATAGTTTTGGTATAAAGAAATCTAGGTTTGAACAAAACAGAGAACAAATACCTTTAGATGAAACAAGTCCTTTTATTGTGAGAGATTTAAATAAGTGCGTTTTATGCGGAAGATGTATCGAAATATGTAATGAAATTCTACAATCTCATGCTATTAATTTTGGGTATCGAAGTTCACAAGTAAAAATTATTGCTGATGAAGATGTTGATTTAAGGCTTTCTCAATGTCTTTCCTGTGGTCTGTGTGTAGTAGTTTGTCCGGTTGGTGCTTTAACTGATAAAGCTGCCCAGGGCAAAGGAAGAACCTGGGAATTTAAAAAAGTGAAAACTACCTGTAATTACTGTGGATGCGGATGCAATTTTGATTTGAATATCAAGGAAGGGAAAGTGGCGAAAGTGACTTCTAACCCTGAAAGCATAGTTAACGGAATCCATCTTTGCGTAAAAGGGCGTTTTGGTTATGACTATATTCATCGCGAAGACCGACTGAAAACTCCTTTAATTCGGAAAAATGGAAAATTTGAAAAGGCTTCTTGGGAAGAGGCTTATCAATTAATTAGTAGTAAATTTACTAAGATCAAGAAAGAAAGCGGTAATGATAGCTTAGCAGTCTTGTCTTCTGCCAAATGCACCAATGAAGAAAATTATCTTCTAATGAAGTTTAGCAGAGCTGTTTTAGGAACTAACAATGTAGATCATTGCGCCCGCTTATGTCATTCGGCAACTGTGGCTGGTTTGGCTCAAGCCTTTGGCAGTGGAGCAATGACTAATTCTATAAAAGAAATCGCCGATGCTTCAGCAATTTATTTAACCGGTTCGAATACGACCGAGAATCATCCTATAATTGCCCTGGAAATTAAAAAAGCGGTTACTAAAAATGGTGCGAAGTTAATTGTGGCCGATCCCCGAGAGATAGAATTAGTTAAATATGCGACTTTATGGTTAAGGCAACGTCCGGGGACTGATGTAGCTCTATTTAATGGGTTAATGAACGTGATTATAGATGAAGGATTGGAAGATAAAGAATTTATCGCTCAAAGAACAGAAGGCTACGAAGAATTAAAAAAGACTGTTCTCAAGTATACTCCTGAAGTGGTAGAAAAGATAACCGGTGTACCAGCTGAAGATATTAGAAAAGCAGCTCGTATTTATGCTACTGCCCCCACTGCTTCTCTGATTTACTCTATGGGTATTACCCAGCATACCACCGGCACAGATAATGTATTATCTACTGCTAACCTTGCTATGCTTACAGGTAACGTAGGCAAAGAAAGTGCCGGAGTCAATCCTCTACGTGGGCAAAGTAATGTTCAAGGGGCTTGCGATTTAGGAGCTTTACCTAATGTTTATTCTGGTTACCAAAAAGTTACTGACCCTCAAATTCAAGAAAAATTCTCAAAAGCCTGGGGAGTGGACTTATCTGATAAAGTAGGATTAACCGTAGTAGAGATATTAAATGCTGCTTATGAAGGAAAAATTAAAGGTGTATTTATTGTGGCAGAAAATCCGGCGATGTCTGAACCGGATCTCAACCATGCTCGGGAGGCATTAAAGAGAACGGAATTTTTAGTCGTTTCGGATATCTTTATGACTGAAACTGCCGAATTTGCCGATGTAATTTTACCGGGAGTTACAATTGCAGAAAAAGACGGTACTCTAACCAATACAGAGAGAAGAGTGCAAAGGGTAAAAAAAGCGATTGAACCGATTGGAGAAGCAAAACAAGAATGGCGGATTATCAGCGAGCTGGCTCAAAAGATGGGCTATAATATGAGTTATAATAATCCAGCAGAAATAATGGAAGAAATTGCTAAACTTACCCCTATCTATGGCGGAATTTCCTATGAACGCTTGGAAAAAGATGGATTGCAATGGCCCTGTATTGATGTTAATCATACGGGAACCAAATATCTTCATAAAGATAAATTCAGTCGCGGAAAAGGAAAGTTCTCTGCGGTAGAATTTAAAGAAGCTGCCGAACTACCCGATAAGGAATATCCGTTACTTTTTACGACCGGACGAGTATTATATCATTTTCATACAGGAACGATAACACGAAGATCTAAAGGTTTAGATGAAATTTGTCCCGAAGCATTTGTGGAAATTAATCCGAGAGATGCGAAAGAATTGAAAATTGAAAATGAAGACATGGTAGAAGTAACTTCTCGCCGTGGCAAAATTAAGGCAAAAGCACAAATTACCGAAAAATCTGGAAAGGGAGTTGTTTTTATGAGCTTTCATTTTCATGAAGCAGCAGCAAATCTACTTACTAATGCTGCCCTGGATCCGGTAGCTAAGATTCCCGAATATAAAGTGTGTGCGGTAAAAGTGAAAAAATATCAATAAAACAATATTTGCAACATACACAAAGAAGTAAAAGAATTGTCTTGTATCTTGTATTTAGTGCTAACGACTAATTCAATTGGTTAATTGGTGCATCGATCAATTGTTTAGTGTAAACCTTAGTGGAGTATTTTAAGAAAAAAGATGATAGTTTTTTTAAATATTGTTTTTATTTTTTTCTTAACTCGATACACGATACTATATACTCGATACTGATTTTATAACTTTATAATCAAGATGGAATGATATATAATATGAAAACTAAAAAGAATAAAGAAATTTCCTCTTTAACAGCAATTATTTTAGCAGGGGGAAAAAGCAGCAGGATAGGTTCGGATCAAGATAAAGCAATACTTAAATTAAACGAAAAACGCCTTATCGATATAGTAATATCGAAACTCAAGCATATAGCAGGAGATAATATTATTATAGTCGGCCCTCCGGAGAAATACCCCTCTTATAAACAAGTAGTACCGGATCTATTTTATCAAAGAGGTCTTTTAGTGGGGTTGTATTCCGGTTTGAAGGCATCCACTTCCCGGTATAATTTGGTGGTGGGTTGCGATATGCCTTTTTTAAAGGTGGAGTTGCTTCAATATATGAGTGATAAGATTGATTCCAACGATATAATTATTCCACGTTATGCTAAAAGATATATTGAACCCTTGTGTGCCATTTATAATAAAGATTGTTTAAAGATTATGGAAAGAAATATTAAAGCGGGGATTCTATCGATTAGAAGAATTTTTCCTTATTTAAAAGTTAAGTATATTGAAGAAGAAGAGATAAAGAGGGTCGATCCGGAATTCAATTCTTTTTTTAATATTAATTATAAAGAAGACTTTATAAGGGCAGAAGAACTGATAAAAGGAAACAAGTCTAACAATTAAAGGAAGATTAAGTGGAAGAAAAAGGAACAGAGGTAAATCTAACTCGAATTAAAGGAAATAAGAGAGAAGAAATTTCAGATTTGGTAGCAAGAGAAACTACTTTTATTATCTTGTTAAATAAAAAAAAGTTAGTAACCTTAAATTGCAGTCCCGAAAAATACAAGTATTTAGGATTGGGTTTTCTCTATACATCAGGTATTTTACAAAAGAAAGAGGATATTATATCTTTAGATATAAATGAAAAACAAGGTCTAATGGATATAAAAATTAAAGGTGTTTCTTTATCGTCAGAAGATATCATTAATAGTAATTTATGGATAGGAAGTTACCAGCAACCAGAAGAACAGGGAGAGGCCCCTCTATCTATCGATACTTCTTTAAAAATTAGCAGCAGTTTAGTTTATTCTCTTATTTCTGAGATGCAGGAAAGAGCTGGTTTTTTTAAATTGACCGGAGGAGTACATAGTTGTGCTTTAGCTGATAAGCAGGGTTCTATAATATTGTTTACCGAAGATATTAGCCGTTATAATACTATCGATAAAATATTAGGGGAAGCCTTTACAGGCGATATTACCACCGAAGATAAAATAATCCTAACCTCTTGCCGTATAACTTTAGGAATTCTAAGAAAGATTATTATCGGGAAGCTGTCAATAGTTATTTCTCGAGCAGCTCCGACAGACCTTGCTATAAAGTTAGCTAAAAGAGTGGGTATAACTCTGGTAGGTTTCGTTCGAGGGGAAAGGATGAATATTTATACTCATCCGGAGCGGATAGAAGTATAATTATTAACATAAGGAGTTGCTAAGCAGATTATGCCAGAAGAAGAGATAATTATTGCTATTGATCCGGGAACTAAAAAATGCGGTTACGCAGTGGTGGATTCTAATTTAAGCGTTTTACAAAGAGAAGTTATTTCCATTGAGGAGATAGTAAAGACTATCCAGGATAGTTTAAATATTTACAGAATAAAAAATATTATTTTAGGAAACGGTACTAATTATAAACAGATTAAAAAGAAATTAAGAGAACATTTTCCTCGATTAAAAATCATCTTAATAGAGGAAGAATTCAGTACCTTAGAGGCGAGAGGAAAATATTTTAAAGCAAATCCTCCCCGAGGTATTTTCAAATTAATCCCTTTGTCTTTAAGAGTGCCGCCCGGTCATTATGATGATTTTGTAGCAGTGCTTTTAGCAGAAAAGTATTTTAAAATAAGTCGTTAGTGAATATTATAGCGTGGAGCGTACAGCGTTTAGCGTAGAGAAAAACAGTATATAGTATGTAGCATTTAGTATTTAGTGAAGAAAAGAAAGAAGATAGAGAATAGCAAAAAGCAGTAAAAAAAGAGAAAAAGAGGTAGGGGCTCGATTCATCGAGCCCGCCAGAAAAATCACCATAACAATACGGGTCGGATAAATCCGACCCCTACATTAAAATAATATTTTGAATGAAATAGTTTTGAATTTTGAATTATGGTTTTTCGATTTTAGCTTTAACTTTTTAGCTTAATTGAGACAAGTATCTTGCTAATCCAACACTGTACGCTACCCGCTATACGCTCTACGCTAAAGTACGCGATATGCAATACGAATAAATGGAGGGAAAGAAAATTGACTCGAGTAAATGTTTTTACCAATATTTTAAAAGCTAATGATAGCATAGCTCAAAAAAACAGAGAGATATTTAATAAAAATGAAGTTTATACCATTAATATAATGAGTTCTCCCGGCTCCGGAAAGACCAGCCTTTTGGAAAGAACCATAGATTCACTGAAGAATGAATTAAGGATTGCTGTTATAGAGGGAGATCTTCAAACTACTAATGATGCTGAAAGGATAGAAAAATATAATATTCCGGTGACTCAAATAAACACTGACGGAGCCTGCCATCTTGATGCTAATATGGTAGATGGTGTATTGGGCAACTATAATTTTAAAGAAACGGACCTTTTTGTTATTGAAAATGTGGGCAATTTAGTCTGTCCGGCGGGATTTGATTTAGGGGAAGATGATAGGATAGTGATGGTGAGTATACCTGAAGGGGACGATAAGCCTATAAAATATCCGGTGATGTTCCGCAAAGCAAGTGTGGTTTTGATAAACAAGATTGATTTATTAGCTTATACAAATTTTAATATGGATAAAGTAAAGGAAGATGCGTTAAACATTAACCCCGGTTTAAAAATATTCGAAATTTCCTGCAAGACCGGAGAGGGTTTAGATAACTGGTTCGATTGGCTAAGAGAACAGGTAAGTAAGAAGTTAGCTGGTTAAATTAGTCATAGTGAATAGTAATTAGTCGTTAGTATTAGTATAGCGTGGAGCGTACAGCGTATAGCGTATAGGATAAATCAATAAACTAAAAACGCAAAACTAAAAACAAAAAGCCATAATTGTTATTTAAGAATTCAGAAGTCAGAAAAAAATACAACTAAAATATACTCTCATAACTTAAAATAATTCTAAATACTGAATTCTGGATTATGACTTCTGGCTCCTGACTACTATTTTCTTTGCGAGATACGATTCACGAGATACGAGATACAAATTTAGTTTTATGCTATAAATTTCATTAGAAAGTAGTTATTCAATGAAGATTAGAAAAAATATAATTATCAAAGGCATTGTCCAGGGGGTCGGGTTCCGACCCTTTATTCATAAATTAGTACAAAATTACCATTTATCAGGTTGGGTCCTTAATTCAAACCAGGGCGTGGAAATGGATATTGAGGGGAAAACGGAAGAATTAAATAATTTTATTAGTAACATAAAAAAGAAACTTCCTCCTTTAGCCAGGATTGAAAAGATAGAAGTAAATCAACTTCCCTTAGTGGGTTATAAAGGATTTTACATCAAGAAGAGCATAGTTAAAGAAGAGGACGGTTTTGTATTAATATCCCCGGATATAAGCATATGTGAAGACTGCCTGCAAGAATTATTCGACCCTCATAATCGACGTTTCCATTATCCCTTTATAAATTGTACTAATTGTGGTCCCCGCTTTACTATTATAAAAGACATCCCCTATGATCGCGAGAAGACTACTATGAGTATTTTTAAAATGTGCCCACAGTGTCAAAGCGAGTATGAAAACATAGAAGATAGAAGATATCATGCTCAACCAAATGCCTGTGCTGATTGTGGTCCGCAGGTATCTCTTTACCAAAATAAAATAAAATTAGAAGGCATTGACCCTATAGAAAAAGCTGTTAAACTTTTAAAAGAGGGGAAAATTGCTGCGATTAAAGGGTTGGGAGGTTTTCACCTGGCCTGTGACGCCACCAACAATGAAGCAGTGGCAAGATTGCGTCGGTTAAAAAATAGAGAGGCGAAACCCTTTGCCCTGATGTCTTTCGATTTAGGAAAGATTAATCAATACTGTGAAGTTAAAAAGAAAGAAGAAGAATGGTTAATAAACCCATCTCGTCCCATTATCCTTTTAAAGAAAAAGAAAAATAATTTAATTTCTCCTTTAGTAGCACCAAATAACAATTGTTTGGGAGTAATGTTGCCTTACACCCCCCTTCATTATCTTTTATTAAAAGATAATTTTACCGCTTTAATAATGACCAGCGGAAACATTACCGATCAACCGATAATCGGTGATAATCAGGAAGCCTTAGAGAAATTAGACAGGATAGCTGATTTTTTTCTTCTCTACAATAGAGATATATTTAACCGCTGTGATGATTCTGTATTGAAAATTATAAATGGCGATAAGGTGTTTTTTCGAAGAGCAAGAGGATATGTCCCTCACCCCATAATTCTTGATTTTAAATTAAAGGAAGTATTAGCTTTGGGCGGGGAATTAAAAAATACCATCAGTTTTTCTAAGGAAAATTATGTTTTTCTAAGTCAATATTTAGGAGATTTAAAGAGTGTGGAAACTTTAAATTTTCTAAAAAAATCTATAGTAAGTTTGAAGAAAATGTTTAGAACAAACTCAGAAATTATTGCCTGTGATTTACACCCTGATTATCTTTCTACAAAATACGCAGAAGAAATTGGGATTGAAAGAGGAATAAAAGTAATCAAGGTTCAGCACCATCATGCCCACATAGTAAGTTGTATGGCCGAAAACAATATCAAGGACAAAGTGATTGGGGTGGCTTATGATGGAACCGGTTATGGAGATGATGGTAATATTTGGGGAGGAGAATTTCTACTGTGTGATTTTAAAAAGTATTCTCGAGTAGGTCATCTAAAATATTATCCCTTACCCGGGGGAGATAAGGCTATTGTAGAACCCTGGAGGATGGCATATAGTTATTTATATTCTATATACGGTCCAAAGGCAAAAACGCTTGATATAGATTTTACCCGCAGAATGGATTATGATAAATTATCAATTATCGAAAAGATGATCGATAAAAATATAAATTCTCCGCTTACTTCCAGTTGCGGACGTCTCTTTGACGCAACATCTTCGTTAATCGGAGTAAGGGATGAGATAAGTTATGAGGGACAGGCAGCAATGGAATTAGAATCGTTTTGTGCATTCGGGATAAAAGAGAGCTATAAATTCCGAATCTATAAAGAAGGAGAGGAATTTATTATTGACCCTCAAGAAATTTTTATAGATATAATTAGAGACCTTAAAGAGGGAATTGACAAAAAGGTAACGGCTGCCAAATTTCATAATACGGTTGCAGAGTTTACTCTTAATTTATGTGGTAAAATAAGAGAAAATAGCAGAGTTAATAAAGTTGCTTTAAGTGGCGGAGTATTTCAAAATCGTTTTCTAACAGAAAAAATTATTTCTCTGTTGGAAAAGGATGGTTTTCAGGTTTATACCCAGAGTAAAGTTCCCCCTAATGATGGAGGAATATCCTTAGGGCAAGCAGTAGTAGCAGGAAGCAAATAACGTATCGAGTATCGCGTATTGCGTATCGCGTAAGATAGAAATAAAAGTCGTAGGGGCGTATTGCATACGCCCTAATAACTAAAGCTAACGACTATCGAATTGGTGAATTGGCTAATTGGCTAATTGGTCAATTAATTTATAGCCCACATTTACAGGAGGAAAAAAATGTGTTTGGCAATACCGGGAAAAGTTAGAAAAATATTTGATGACCGTACAGCAGAGATAGAAATCGGGGGAATTGTTAAGAATGCGAGTTTAGAACTAATTCCTCAAGTTTCAGTTGGTGATTATGTGCTTTTGCATGCTGGTTTTGCCATTGAAGTTATTGACCGGGGAAAAGCTTTAGAAATATTCAGGGCATGGGAGGGGAAGGTAGATTGAAATATGTTGATGAATATAGAAATAAAGAAATAGCCCAGAAAATTCTCCGGCAGATTAAAGGCATTTCCGAGAAAAAGATTAATTTGATGGAGGTTTGCGGAACCCATACCGTAGCTATATTTAGAAATGGAATCAGGAAAATGTTGCCTTCAAACATTAACCTTATTTCCGGACCGGGTTGTCCGGTATGTGTTACTCCTATTTCCTATGTTGATGAAATAATTGCCCTATCCCGGAAAGAGGATTTTATTATAACTACTTTTGGGGATATGATAAGGGTTCCGGGTTCTACCTCTACTTTAGAAAAAGAAAAGACCGATGGAGCAGATATCAGGATTGTTTATTCTACTTTAGATGCTTTAAAGATCGCTCAGGATAATTCTTCTAAAGAAGTTGTATTTATGGGAGTGGGGTTTGAGACAACTTCTCCCACTATTGCCAGTGCTGTATTAAAGGCCCAGAAAGATGAAATTAATAATTTTTCTGTTTTAAGCGTAGCAAAGATTATGCCTCCTGCAATGAAAGCTTTATTAGAAGGTAAAGAAGTAAACATCGATGGCTTTATCTGCCCGGGGCATGTAAGTGCAATTATAGGGAGTGAACCTTACACTTTTATTGCTACTCAATATAAAGTACCCTGTGTTATCTGTGGATTTGAGCCCCTGGATATTTTGCAGGGCATCTATATGCTGGTTAAACAGATTGAAGATGGCAGGGCAGAGGTAGAAATACAATATGAACGGGCAGTTAAACCTGAAGGGAATAAGATTGCTCTGGATAAAATTAACGAGGTATTTAAGATGGTCGATTCCGATTGGAGAGGGATAGGGAATATCCCCCTTAGCGGTTTGGAGGCAAAAGATAAATATGGGAAATTCAATGCAAGAAAATTTGAAGTAGAAATAGAAGAGACCAGAGAACCAAAAGGATGCCGTTGCGGAGAAGTACTAAGAGGGGTGATAATTCCGTCCGAGTGCCCTCTTTTCAGAAAGGCTTGCTCTCCCGAAAACCCCCAAGGAGCATGTATGGTTTCAACCGAAGGCACTTGCGCTGCGTACTACAAGTATAATTAGTAGGGGCAGACCTTGTGTCTGCCCGTAAAAAGTTAGGAGATCTTATCCGTGGAGACTAAAAATAAAAAATGTAATCGTCGATCTATCCGTCTTCAAAGATATGATTATTCCCTTCCCGGGGCATATTTTATAACCATATGTATTCATAAACAGAAAATGTTGTTAAAAATTAAAGATGTGCAGATGATGATTCGATCTGTTTGGAGTAGCTTGCCTGATAGATTTCTTTCCCTAAAATTAGATGAATTTGTAATAATGCCAAATCACATACATGCAATTTTATGCATAAATATAGTAGGGGCAGACCTTGTGTCTGCCCGTAACAAAGCAGACCTTGTGTCTGCCCGTAACAAGACGACACCTATATCTGCTCCAACAATTAGTCGTATTGTTCAAGCATTTAAATCGATTACAACTTATAAATATATTTTAGGAGTGAAAGAAAATAATTGGCCATTATTTGATAAACGTTTATGGCAGCGTAATTATTATGATCATATAATACGTAGTGAAAAGTCATTAAATTATATAAGAGAATATATTGTTAATAATCCTATTCGATGGGAATTTGACAAGGAAAATCCTCAGGGTAAAATGGATAAGAAAGAGGAAGATTTTTGGAAAGAGATAAATTCTTAGTAATAGAATAGTAAATTTATAGTTAGTATAAATCAAGGGCAGACACAAGGTCTGCCCCTACAAAAGATTAAAGTAAATTTAATTAATAAAAAGTAAGAAAAAGTAATTGGAAGCGACTAAATATGAAAGGGAAAAGTGATGAAAGAAGATAGAATATTGCTGAGTCATGGTAGTGGAGGTAAATTATCTTTTAATCTGATAAAAAAATTGTTTTTATCTAATTTTAATAATCCTTATTTAAAAAGACTTGATGATGGGGCGGTATTAAATATTGAAGGATTAAAATTAGCCTATACTACTGATTCTTATACGGTAGATCCTTTATTTTTTAAAGGAGGGAATATTGGGGAGCTGGCAGTTTACGGTACAGTCAATGATTTAGCTATGTGTGGGGCAACTCCTCTATATCTAAGTTGTTCTTTCATTATTGAAGAAGGATTTTCTTTAAACTTATTAGAAAAAATAGTTTCAAGTATGAGGGCGGCTTCAGCAATCGCTAAGGTAGATATTGTTACCGGTGATACTAAAGTAGTGAATAAAGGAGCTGCGGATAAAATATTTATCAATACCTCGGGTGTGGGAATAGTAAAAGAAGGAGTAAATATTTCCGGAAGTAATGCTAAAGTCGGGGATGTAGTTATGATAAATGGTCCTATAGGCAGCCATGGAATTGCGGTTTTATCGGAAAGAGAGGGCTTGAAATTCGAAACAGAGATAAAAAGTGATACCGCTCCTCTTTCTTCTTTAGTGGCAGATATGTTAGAAGTGAGCAAAGATATCCATGTCCTAAGAGATCCTACACGGGGAGGCCTGTCTACCTCCTTAAATGAAATAGCCCTGTCTTCAAAGGTGGATATAGAGATAAATGAAAGCGATATCCCTATTCAAGAAGAGGTAAGGGCAGCTTGCGAAATATTAGGTTATGACCCCTTGTACCTCGCTAACGAAGGCAAATTAGTGGCTTTTATTCCCTCAGAAATTGCCCCCAATATGCTAAAAAAGATGAAAAAGAACAAATACGGAAAAGAATCAAAAATCATCGGCAGGGTGGTAAAAAAATCAGAGGGAAAAGTTTATCTTAATACTACCATTGGTGGAAAAAGAATAGTCGATATGTTAACCGGAGAACAGCTACCCAGGATATGTTAAAATAATGTAAAGCGAAAAACGAAAAGCGCAAAACCAAATTCGTATCTCGTGAAGAAAATAGTAATATATAACGTGTAGGGGCAGACCTTGTGTCTGCCCGTAATGAGTAATACGTAGGGGCTTGATTTATCAAGCCCGCCCTGTGTAGTAATCTTTGCTACTACACAGGGCCCGAAAAACTCGGGTCGGATAAATCCGACCCCTACATTAAAAGATTATTGAGGGCGTATGC